>Ga0207433_10001630_pt1 | contig 47696 bp, 57 predicted proteins | sample YelNatPaOPGAMG01_FD_187559 | JGI IMG/M metagenome (GOLD analysis project Ga0207433, IMG submission 187559) | Hot spring thermophilic microbial communities from Obsidian Pool, Yellowstone National Park, USA - OP-RAMG-01 (SPAdes) (version 3) | ecosystem: Environmental > Aquatic > Thermal springs...
GGGAAAAGAAAAATTTAAAATTCCATTTTGATTAATTAATCTTAAGAATGAAAAAAATTAATAAGACCTCCATATCAATTTTCGTTTCAATTTTGCTCATAACACTACTAGGAATTTTCCTAAGAATATTACCCTCCTACAGTTATTCCATATGGGGTGTGGACTACGGTATCTATTATGCTCTCACCACGGCCTTTGTTAATTTAGGGTTGATATTTCATCCACTTCCTTCAATATGGGGAAGTTCAGGTTATGGAAATTTTCCTATGTTTTACTGGACCATGATTTTTATACATGATCTTACAAATTTAAGTGTAAATTTATTGCTTTTAAAAGTTCCGCCTATATTTGCAGGGCTTACAATTCCAATAATTTATTTTATTGGAAAAAAACTGACAAATTCCTATGTTATAGGTATAATTTCTGCATTATTTTTAGCAATTAATCCCATGGAGGTTTTTGAAACATCAATGGTGGGATTACTTGTATTTGGGCATCTTTTCCTTCTGCTTTCAATACTCTTTTTCATATATTCTAGAGACAATAAGTATTTCTATTTGCCCTTAATTTTATCCTCATTTTCATTGATACTTTCCCATCACTTGAGCACATATATGTATATAATTTCTATATTTGGTATAATATACCTAACAAGACTAATAAAGGGTAATTATAATAATTATAAGTATGAACTTATATATTTTCTTGCTTTCACTGCAGCAACCTTCTCATATTGGCTCATAATGGTTCCTTCCATGTATTCATTCATAGAGCAGGGATTTTTAAAAATAATTCCCTGGTATGGAGTTATTGCAATATTTTATATTATTATTTTATTTTTGCTATATATTGTAGGATTCCTTGAAAAATATGTAAAAAAGATTTCACACATCAACATAGAGATAAAAAATTCCTATTCATTTCTTTTAACACTTTTGCTTGTATTTTCAATATTCATTTTACTCATTACAATAGGTATTAAAGGAATTAGGATTCAACCAATAGGAATCATTTACTCCATTCCCTTCATAATTACAATAGGATTTATTGGAGTTGGAATTAATAAAATTAAAAATTATGGTGAGGGAGAGATTATTCTATTTGGATGGATATCATTACTCTCATTTTCTTTGATTTATTCAACAATCACCTGGAACGGTGTTTTAATTCCCTATAGGTATCTTGAGTATTTATTTGAACCCTTCTCAATTTTTGGTGGAATTGGTGTTTATGAAATTTATAGATCCTTTTCTATTAAAAAAATTGGTGAAGAGAGATATTATTATTTACCCCCGGATATAGGGGCAAAAGGTAGCTTAATAAGTGGTGAGATAAGATCTGCACCACCAATCTATTTTTCAAATCAATACAAAAAAAGGGTCCTAGTAAAGGTGGAGAAGGGGGACTTTAAGGTATTTTTTGCAATATTTCTAATAGTGATTGTAATGGTCTCTCTTGTTACTGCATATCCATTCATAAACCAGGTAAGTGAGGTTTCACAGAATTACGTAACTCCTGTTATGATGAGTGGCATAATATGGATAGAAAAAAATGGTAATAAAAATTATTCCGTGGCCACAGATGCTGTGGATGGATTATATCTTGAGGCGCTTGGTTTTAATTCAACATTTGAATATACCTACTACCTATGGAATTCTTCTTCCTGGAAGGATGCAATATATGAACTCGAAGGACTGAATGGAACATATCCAAGGGTAGGTTATGTCTTAATTAATTCAAATATGTATAATAATGGTGTTTATGGTTATCAATTATCTACCCATCCCTCCTATGATCCACCTATTTATATGAGCAATTCTTCATTCAATAAATTCTTTAAAGAGCCATTCCAGGTTGCATATTATAATTCTACCGCTGATAAGTCTCAATGGGTTTATGTTTTTATTGTTAACTGGACATTTATTGAATCCAGCAGGTGAAAAGATTTTATTAAAGAATTGATATACATAATTATGGCTTCTAAGGTTGATGGTGAGCAAAAAATTTACTGGGCAGAAAGCAGAATGGGCATTATATCCAAAATAAGGGAAAGATTCTCTAGGGAACTTCCATTTAAGGGTATAAGGGTAGGCATGGCCCTTCATCTAGAGGCAAAGACTGCAGTTCTTGCCAAAACATTAAAGGAGGGGGGTGCGGAGGTTTATATCACCTCATGCAACCCTCTCACCACCGATGATGATGTGGCAGTTGCACTTTCAGATCAACTACATGTTTATGCAAAGAGAGGGCAGACCAGAGATGAATATTATGAAAGCCTCAATAAAGTACTTGATTCTGAGCCAAATATAATAATTGATGATGGAGGGGATCTCACAACATTATTACACACTGAAAGGAAGTTGGAAATAATGGGGGGTAATGAGGAAACTACAACTGGTGTAATGAGACTAAAAATAATGGAGAAACAGGGTATTTTAAAATTCCCCATGTTTGATGTTAACGATGCAGAAATGAAGCATTTATTTGACAACAGGTATGGTACTGGCCAGAGTACTCTTGATGGTATAATGAGTACAACAAATATACTTATTGCTGGTAAAAATGTAGTAGTGGCCGGATACGGATGGTGTGGGAAGGGTATAGCAATGAGAATGAAGGGAATGGGGGCAAAGGTAACTGTTACTGAAGTAGACCCTGTAAAGGCGATTGAGGCACATATGGATGGTTTTATAGTTAAAAAAATGGAGGAGGCAATAAAAGATGCGGATATTGTTGTAACAGCCACTGGGGTAAAGGATATTGTTAGAAAGGAACACTTCCTAAAGGCAAAGAATGGTTGTATATTTGCAAATTCAGGACATTTTGATGTGGAAATAAACAAGAATGATCTTTCTTCTATCTCAAAGGAGAAGAAAAATGTAAGAAAATATGTTGAAGAATATATTCTAAAAGATGGAAAAAAATTGTACCTTTTGGGGGAGGGTAGATTGATTAACCTTGTGGGTGGCCAAGGTCATCCCGTTGAAATAATGGATCTTTCATTTTCCATTCAAGCATTAACTGCAGAATATATAGTAAAGAATCATTCAAATCTGGATAAGAAGGTCTATCCTGTGCCAAAGGAGATAGATAGAGGGGTAGCAGAAATAGCACTAAATATTTTTGGTATAGAAAAGGACGAACTAACTGAGGAACAAAAAGAGTACATAAACTCCTGGAATGTGGGAACATGAGGTTTCTTGTAATGAGTGACCTTCATTCCATGGTAACACACTATATGTTAGAGGAGATTTCAAAGGAAGAGGATGCCGAGGCCGTTATACTCCTCGGAGATCTAACAAACTTTGGTCCAGCCGAATTCATTATGAATATTGCTGTTAAGGATTTACCAGTATTCGCAATTCCTGGCAACTGCGATCCACCGGAAATACTTAACTATTTTTCTAAGGCAAATATGATCAATATGCATAAGAATTCATACTCCTTTTCTAGATTCAATTTGGTTGGTCTAGGTGGTGCCGATTACAGCTTTGTAAATCTTGGGATAGGATATACTGACGATTTTGCATATACGTTTCTTAAATCAAAAGTTGATGAAAATACAGTAGTAATGCTTCATCAACCACCATATGGTATTCTTGATAAGGTGCATGAAAGGCATACCGGAAACAGGGGAATAAGGAAGGCAATAGATGAAAAGAGACCTTTTCTCGTTATTTCAGGGCATATACATGAGGAAAGGGGAATCATAAAAAATGAGAGTACTGTATTCTTTAACCCTGGTCCTGCAAAGGAAGGTTATTATGCAATCCTGGATATAGATGACAAAAAACCTGAAATAAGGTTATTAAAAAGATGATTTTTACCTTTTTTCAAGGTCCTCGCCACCAGAATATGTCAACTGTATATTGCTATAAACGTCCTCCATTCCCCTGAGATCCCTAGAGGAAACAAAAAGAGGTTTAAAATTAACCCCAAGTGATTCCATTGCCTTGAACATCTCCAGTGCATACTCTTTTATCATACTCTGCCTTTCTTGTCTAAGATCCATATAGAGGGTATCCACATCCTCAGACCAAGACCTGATTTTAAATATTTCAGAATCATCAAGGAGGTCTATCTTGTTAATTATGTTTACATATGGCAAATAAAATCTGAAAAAAACAGAAGCTGAAAGGGTGAGCAATGATACATATCCTGAAGGGGAAATTGCAAGCATTGGATCCATAATAAATGCCATATAACTCTCCCTTTCGGATAGACCTCTTATTATGAGATCGCTAGATGTTCTAAAGGCAAACAATTCTAGCTGCCCCGGGGTGTCTATTATTGCATAATCTGCATCCATTGAAACTATTTCTTCCCTAATTTCATCAATCTCTGATGCAATCAGATCTGATGCTAGTATTTGTGCACCATTTGGTCCAAGAGAATATTCTTCCATGATGTCCTGAAGCTGGTACCAGTCCCTGACATCCACATCCGGTCTATAGGGTATGTTCTCAACCCCAGGGTCTAAGTTAACGGTAATTGCCTCATACTGATTATTTCTCATCCATTCCTGAAGGGCATAGGTGAATGTGGACTTCCCAGAGCCTGCAGGTCCTGTAACATAAATATATATCATATAAAATCCTCCAGTTTTTTTCCATTAGATTTCTGTTGTTGTTCCTCAACAAATAATGTTCTTATTGCTTGCTCTGCAAAAAGGAGTCTCTGCCTTGTATAAGTACTTATCTTATACTCCTCTGAAATATCCTTTGCTATATCTAAGTACTTAGTTATTCCGCCCTCTGATATTGTAAGAACTATGTTCCCTCCACATTCACATTTACCAGTTAGAGGCATCCTCCTGTACCTCCTGTTACATTTAGAACATCTGAATTCCTGAGTGCCATACTTTCTCATATTTCCCATTATGTCTGGAATGAAATGGTGTGAAACAATTCTGTTTGCAACATCCTTAGCATCTACTGCTCTGATCTTTTTTGCAAGAAGAAGTTGTGCATTTGTTTTCTTTTCCATTTCACCAAGTGTTTTGTATGCGCTCTCCAGTACTCCAATATTAATGTTGTTTGTATCGTGTGTAAATCCATAATCAATATATTCCTTACCTTTACCGAGCCTTTCTTTTATTGTTTCCATTTTTGAATTTATTTCCGATGGCTTTGCATTTCTTATTGAGGCTTCAAAAAATTCTAATGGATAATTAAACATTATATCAACATTCAATGCCTCCTTATCCACCTCTCTTGGATCAACCCTGAGGGAGAGGAAAAGTGGAGCATCCATTAGGCTACCTCTTGAGGAGGGAAGATAGTGCCTTGAAAAGTTTATCAATGCATCCAACAATAGCATTACAGAGTCCTCATCCCCATCACAGTTTCTTCTCTTCGCAGCATGATAAAATGGATGAGCAAAACATGCCTGGGCATCAGTATAACCTATAATCCTTGCAAGTATTGCACCTGATGTATGTGGTGAAAGACCCATCACAAGATGACCTATTAGATCTTCAATATTCCTTGCTTTATAATATGGTTCAAGACCATAATACCTTTGAAGAAGATCATCTATAAACCTTGAGACGCTCAGTAGGTACTCACCACCCCTTTTAGAAATTATTATATCCTGAGGGAAAATCTGCAAAACCTGCCCACCATCCCTCAATTCATTGCCGTAAATATCCTTGGTATAACCAAGCTCTCTAGCCCTTTCAACTGACAAACCAATCTCACGTGGTTTAAAATGTGTAATTGCCAGGTTACTCATATCAAACCTGGATGTACCATCCTTGAAAACCCAGACATTATGCATTGCTCTCAGTATTCCCTTCTCCAGTGGCTCGGGCAAACTTTCCCTTGAAATCAGGCCCTTTACACCCTTAACATCGAAATCATAATCTACTATCCCTAAGTTATCCAATGCTCTCCTGAACTCCTCAGCTATGGGTATTTCTATTTTTTCTGTTTTTCCAGTGAACACAGTTCTGGTACCGCATTTTTCGCACCTTACCTTATATGTCTTTCTTTTACACCTCGGGCAAACCCTTACTCCTGCTTCTACAGAAACTATCTCATTAGAATTTTCAGTCAACAATGAAATCGATCTTCTTTTACCGATTGTTTCACCAATTGGGAATAGCACATTCACTGGTGGTTTCATTTTTCTTTCCGCTGCCTTCTCGGGTCTCCCCATTCTTGCTCCTACTCTGGTAGGCGCTCTGGGCATCACCTTTATTCCAGAAAATTTTTCAAGTAATTCAAAAACATCCTTTACATCATTTTCCCACTTCATTTTCTCAATTATTTTTCCATTATTTTCACCTAAACCTAGGAAATTTATCAACACATCTAAATATCTCTCAATTATATATCCATCTCTATCCCTGTGTAAAACTCCAAGTGTGCAAAGGATCTCCTTAATTTCATCATTCCTTTTTAAAATCAGTCTTCCTTCCTCAATCCTTCCATTTGAGATTATATGATCCCTCAACTTCTTTAATTCCTCTAAGCTTATATCGTGCCAGAAAAGGTTGAAGTCAGGATGGATGGGTATTCCATATTTTTTTGAAATCTCATAGGCCTCACTAAATGTTATTTTATCTAACTTTCCCAATCCCTTGGATGAGGCAATTGCATTCCACCATTCACGTGTAAAGGATCCCCTTTTTAATGGATAATTGTTTTCAAGGAATTCACCAAATGGAATTAGAATCTCGCCATTATCATATATCTTTACTACCCTTCTTGATATTTCCATTGCTTCTTTATATGTATTAACCTGAACAAGGTCACCATTATCTAGCAAAACTATAGGACCCTCTATGCTATCACAAGAAGTTATACCTGCAGCCTTTCCAGGGAATTCCAATTTCAGCTGTGTACCTATTGCTATGAAGTTGTCCATCAACACCATGGATGCGGGATTTATGGATACTGTGGCAAGACCTCCCGTCCTGCATCTTCCATATCTCAGCCTGAAACCGCCCTTCATATCGGAATGTGAAAAAACAGGTCTTCCTGCAACTATATCCTCAATATATCTCTCTGAGGATTCACTCAAGCTATCGGATTTCTCTTGCCTAATAAGATTATCAAGGAATCCCCATCCATCAACATTCATTTTTTCTACAATGCCCTTTAATTTCCTTGCCTTCTGTATTATACCCTCTGCTACAACCAGGCACATTCCGCCCCTTACCCTGTTTGTCTCAATCCCTGGTAAGTCCCTGAAGCCTGACACCTCTGTATCCAATGTTCCCTCTCCATCTATGCACACTGGGCAATTTTTTATTGTTTCTTCAACCTCTGTTGTAGAGGGCTGGTATTGTAAATGCTCTACATTCCCATATATTTGTATCTCTTCTTTATATCTCTCCACAATCTCAGGTGTTGGTTTAAATTGCCCAAGACCAAGGTCCCTCCTCACAATATCACCTATCAGTACACTAAGTGCCTGAGCAGTACCACCTGCACCCCTTATGGGTCCTGAATAATAAATTGAAAGATATTCTGTTCCATCGGCGTTTTTCTTAATCTTTACATCAGTGATTCCCTCCAGTGGTGCCACCAATATGCCTTCTGTTAATATGGCAAGACCTATCCTCACTGCCAAATCAAGTGCCTTTATTCTATCCTCAGAAAATTTCTTTGCTATTTCCTTTGCAGCCATTATGCTTACTGTCTCCCTATCATATTTTTTTGAATATTCCCTTATGATATTTGCCACACCCTCTATACCAAATAATTTTTCAACCCTTGATGCTAGATCCTCCGCCATAGGAATTTCAACATGATCCTCTGGATCTTTACCCATTTCCCTTGCTTTTTCAGCAATTTCATAACATTTTTTAGCGTTTTCTTCAAGATTTTTGAAATAATAATCCATATGGATCACTATTTCAAAAGATCGGAAATAAGTAGCTTGTCCCTTAATGAAGCCCTCACAATTATCTTCTTTGAAATGTATGCAGTAAGTGCATCAAGCTCCTTGTTTAAAATTTTATCAAACGTGTCCTTTTCTAATTCTATCTCAATATCTGGTTTGTCAAAAGGATCAACAAAGGCTAATTTTCCATTTTCTAAATAAAGATAATATTTCCCGTTATCCTTAAAATTTATGAATATTTTCCTCTTAAGATCCTTTATATCATCATATAGCCTTCTATCCTCTGATGATCTTTTGTTAAATTTTTCAACAAGTTCCTCAATCTTATCCATCCATCTCACCATCATAAAATAAATCCAAACTTGTATTAATTTTTTTTAATGTACCCCATGACCTCCTTACTATGGGTGGGAATGATCCATTAATTTTAAAATAATCTCTCAGAAATTTTATTGTCCTTGGATCGGATGGATATCCTGAGCCAAAATCACCATATACCTCCTTGAGCTTTTCCACTTCCCTATCCCTTATCACCTTTGCAACTATAGAGGCAGCTGAAACTATAGGAAAATCTCTATCCGCATGGTGCTTTGAAATTATTTTCGCTTGAACATGTGTATTTTTCCTTATAGTTTCAGCAAACCTTTCTTCATCAACGTCGGCCGCATCAACATAATATATATTTTCACCCAATTTATCTATGATCCTTGCAAAATACATAGCCTCAATATCATTCAATGTATATTCCTTTCTTAATCTGTCAATCTCATCTGGAGATAGAATCTCAATCTCATATGCGTTTGATAATTCAATTATTCTTGGATATAATTTTTCCCTACTATTTCTTGAAAGAGCTTTAGAATCCTTTACCTTCAATGGAATAATCTTTTCTACTTCAGCACATAGGCCACATATTACCAAAGGGCCAATTACCGGCCCCCTTCCCGCCTCATCAATTCCACAATTTATCATTTACCGGCATTCTCTTTAATTATCTCCTCTAGGTTATCTAGAACAAAGCTCAACACTATATCTGCTCTTGGATATATTTCATCCTCTGTAATCTCTTCTCCATAAAAGTCCTTTATTGCATTGTAAATGGATTCACCAATAACATCATCCGCTTCCATTCCCTTGGAAATATTCTCAAGAGCAAGATTTACTACCTTGTCCATAAATTTATCTGTTATTATAAATTCATCATTGGCTGATGAAAAGATACCGTGCCTTTCCATATCTAGTAAAAATGCAAGTGTAAATTCACTCAAAGTCTCCTCAAGAAAATCTATGTATTCATCCTTTTCGTTTTTTTCTGTCTTGGGTTTATTTTGTCTTTTATTAGCCATGATTACTTAAATGGTTTTCCATATAAAACTTTTCCTATTCTTACATCGATGAAATGTTAAGAGGATTAAATCCATGAGGACCTAGTTTCAATAATTTTTATGTGAAATCTTTATAGATACTATTTCATTAAATATTCCTTTATTTCTTTTAAAAAATCAATAAATTCCTCTCTTTTAACCCTTCCTGTGTTTACATTCCTCGGGCTCGGGTGATAATGCATAAAAACTCTTACACCATTTATATCAATATATGATCCATTTACAAACTCATCCTTTATATTAATACCCTTCTCCCTATAATACATTTTGAGAGATTGGAATGCCACCCTTCCTAGAACTAAAATCGCCCTAAGGTTTCTCATATTATCTATCTCAAATTTAAGATAAGGCAGGCAATTTTTCATTTCTTCAGGTGTAGGTCTATCGTTTGGAGGTACACATTTTACAACAGCAGTAACATAAGTATCATAATATATTAGGCCATCTTCCCTACTAATAGAACTACCTTTATTTGTAAATCCAACCTCATAAAGGCAGGATACAAGAAATTCTGCACTCTTATCACCCGTAAATATCCTGCCAGTCCTGTTTCCACCTGTGGCTGCAGGTGCAAGACCTAGTATGAGAAACTTACCATTATGATCACCATAACCCGGTACGGGCTTGCTCCAGTAGTTTTCTCCAAAGTATCTATTTTTTCTTTCCGCCACCCTTACCCTAAATTCAACTAACCTTGGGCATTTTTCACATCTTACAAGAAATTTATTCATTTCTTCAAGATCCTTGAACATTTTCAATAAAGCCTTATTGATTCAAGATTCCTTGGCGAAATTGAATTAAAACCAAATTTATAGCTAAAGGTACCCGCCAGGTATTCGCAATTCTCATTATCACCATGACATGTAATTATCCTGTTTGGCTTTGGAGACATGGAGGTAATGTACTGTATAAGCTGTTTTCTATCCGCATGTCCAGAGAATCCTTCAACAGTTATTACCTGAAGATTGATATCTATGTTCACCATGGTTCCCTTTCTTGGCAGGGAAACACTCTTTACACCAGATTGAATTTTTCTTCCCAAGGTTCCCTCTGCCTGATAACCTACAAATAAAAGTGCATTCTTAGGATCATCGGCAAGGTTCATAAAATATTCCAGTACTGGTCCACCGTTCATCATGCCTGAGGTGGCAAGTATTACGGCAGGTTCCTGGTCATCTATTATCTTTTCTCTTGTTTCCGATGTATCCACCCTAACAAATATATCTGAAAGGAATGGGTTATCTGTTTTTTTAAACATCCTTTCCCTTAGATCTCGATTGAGATATTCTGGATAGGCAGCATGAATTGCAGTTGCTTCCCATATCATTCCATCTAAATATACTGTTACCTTTGAAATTTCATTTTTCCTCATATAATCCTCAAGAACCACCATCACCTCCTGGCTCCTTCCCACTGCAAAAACAGGGATTAAAACCTTTCCCCTTCTGTTAATAACATCCTGGACAACATTTTTTAAATTTTCACTTGCCTCCTTCCTTGTGGGCTGAAAATTGTCCTTTCCACCGTAGGTGGATTCAATTACCACAGTCTCAGCCCTAGGAAACCTGTTTGTAGCAGGGGAAAATAGCCATGTTTTCTCAAACTTTATATCGCCTGTTATTACAACATTATGAAGTCCCTCTCCTATGTGAAAATGTGCAACAGATGAGCCAAGAATATGACCAGCATTATGAAATGTTAATCTAACATCAGGTGTAATGTCCGTGGTTTCGCCATATTCAATAGTTATTGTTCTTTTAAGCATCTCTTTTATGTCCTTGAAATCGTAGGGTACCTTATTGCCTTCTGCATGTGCCAGTTTAATATAATCCATTTGTAAGAGAACTGCTAGGTCCCTGGTAGGGGGCGTTAAATAAACTGGGCCCTTGTAATTATACTTGTATAGAAAAGGTATGAGGCCTGAATGGTCAATGTGGGCATGCGTAAGAACAACAGCATCAAGATATTTGAATGGATTATTTTCATTCTGAAACGCATCCTGTGACCATATCTCTGGAACATAGAGATATGGAATACCCGACCAGGGCTCATTTCCTTGAACATTTGCCACATTTACCCCACAATCAACCAAAATCCTACTATTTCTTGTCATGAGAAGAGTGGCGGATCTCCCCACCTCCCTGTAACCACCTAGTGCAATTATTCTAACCCAGTTTTCTCCCTGTAACACAGGTCTATTCAATTTTTTTCCAATCTCCCTGAGGAACTCTCTTCTCATATCCTTGTTTTCCTTGAGGAATTCTCTTACCTCTGTAACTATTCTGGATGGTATGGGGGGTGTTCTTATTACTTTTGGTGCCCATTTTATCCTCTTTTTAATTTCATTTAATAAATAACCTTCCTTACCTATTACCAGACCTGGAGCTTCAGCAGCAATTACCACCTCACAGGTTTCAGGCTCAAAATAAATATCTGATACCCCTGCCTCAGGTGGAACAATCTTCATTATTTCCTCCCTTGCCTCATTCTCATCCATAAGAATTGATGGATCGGGCCTTATAGAAATTCTCCTCCTAATTTTTTGTGCTATTTGCTTTACAACATCAGGATTTTCTGTGAAAAAATCAATATCTTTAGTATAAACAACGATAATTGAGGCTTCAAAATCTATACTAGTGATGTTGATTGATGGTGCATATTCAAGAACGGCCATTTTCGTCTGTTCCAGTATATCCTCCCATTCTCCCGCAAACATTATAACGCCTTCTATGGTTTAAAATTAATTTAGATTAACTTTAATTTTTTCATCCTTTTCTTAACTTCTTCATCATCAAGTTTTACAAATCCATCCTTTTCCGTTATTGTTGCAACATCAATACCATCACCGGATGCTGCATCCCTTTTCATTGCTGCACTGATTCCCCTAATTGCTAAATTTATTCCATCATCCAGTGTAATTTGATCGTTGTATGAATCTTCAAGAACACCGTATACAAATAGGGATCCGGATCCTGCGCTCACATATTTATCTTCAATAGAACCACCTGCAGCATCTAGTGAAAAAACATGATAACCCCTTGAATCATATCCACCAACTATAAGACTAACATAATATGGATAAAATTTACTTTGATTAAGTATATTTGAAAGCATAGTTGCAGCGGCCTGAACAGTCATGGGAACCTTATTTTTAAGCCTATAAAGCTCGGCCTCTGCCCTCAAATACCTTACAAGGACCTGCAGATCCCCCACAAGCCCTGCAGTAGTCATGCCAATATATTTGTCTATCATAAACAACTTCTGCGTGATCTTGTGAGCAATAAAAGTATCCATTGTTGCCCTCCTCTCCGTAGCAAGTATTACTCCTTCCTTTGTCACAATACCAACCGTTGTGGTACCAGTCTTTAATCTCTCTTCCATAAAAATTTCACCCTTTAAGAACTAGATAATTATATTATATTTAAAACTTATTTTAAAAAAATTAAAAATTTAAAAAAAGGGGCTTATGCCCAGCCCCTAATCCTCACTGCATCTGCTACCCTTTTAACAGCCACAATATATGCAGCTGTTCTAGGCTCTACCTTATACTTCTCCATTGCATCCATTACGTCCCAGAATGCCTTTGTCATCTTCTGATCAAGCCTCTGATAGACCTCGTCCAGTGTCCAATAGTATCCATTTATGTTCTGAACCCACTCAAAGTATGAAACTGTCACACCACCTGCATTTGCGAGGAAATCTGGTATATCTAATATTCCCTTCTTATAAAGTATTTCATCAGCCTCAGGTGTTGTAGGTCCATTTGCAAGCTCAAGTACAATCTTTGCTTTTATTTTATCTGCATTTTTACCTGTAATCTGATTTTCGAGGGCAGCAGGTATAAGCACATCAACCTTGAGCTCAAGAAGCTCCTCATTTGTTATATTCTTTGTTCCAGGGAAGTTTACAACAGATCCTGTCTTCTCCTTGTGTTCAAGAACCTTCTCAAAGTCAAGTCCTTTTTCACAATATATGCCACCCTTAGAGTCACTAACTGCAACTACTTTTGCACCGAACATCTCAGTAACAAGTTTGTGTGCAAATTGTCCTGCGTTTCCATAACCCTGAACTGCAACTGTGGCCTTGCTTAGGTCAAGCTTTATCTTCTTCGCTGCCTCTCTCAAGCAATACATTCCACCTTTAGCAGTAGCATCTCCCCTTCCAAGGGATCCACCAACTTCAAGTGGCTTACCAGTAATAACACCAGGTGCATTATATCCTACGATTTTTGAATACTCATCCATCATCCATGCCATTATCTGGGGAGTTGTATAAACATCTGGTGCAGGTATGTCCTTTTCTGGTCCTATAAACCTTCCAATTGCCCTAATATATCCCCTTGAAAGCCTTTCTATTTCGCCTTCACTCATGGATTTTGGATCACAAATTACTCCTCCCTTTGCTCCTCCATATGGAATATCTACTACAGATGTCTTCCATGTCATCCAGGCTGCAAGCGCCTTAACTGTATCCAATGTCTCCTGAGGATGGAATCTTATTCCTCCCTTTGTGGGTCCCCTTGCATCATTGTACTGAACCCTAAAGCCCTTAAATATTTTCACACTTCCATCGTCCATCTTCACAGGTATTGTTACCTCCAATACTCTCATAGGTTCCCTCAAAAATGCATGTAATGCTGGATCCAGTTTCATCACTTTTGCTGCCTTGTCAAGCTGTTCTTGCGCTATTTTAAACGGATTTAATTCTTCTGCCATATTTTATCACCCCAACGGGCGATGGTATATAGCATTGAAATATATTAAGTATTGCTTAACATATGCTAGCAATTAGCTTTCAAATTTATCCATTTTCCAGAGTTTGTTTAACAAATATCTTCGTTTTCTTGAGATAATTTGGAAATTTTTCAGTAAGAATTAAATAATGAATTTTAAATAAGATCCTAAAGGCTTTGTAGAAATTTTATCTAGGGATCGTAATTACCATCATCTGCTCCCATCTTTTGACTGGATCATTGCTTCACCTAATGGTCCTTTTACTTATTCAAAGTATTAGGTAATAGATTTAAGTGCTAACATTAAAAAAATATTATTTAAGAAATAAATATAAGGATTTCTATCATAATTAAGGGATTGCAGATGGAATTAATAGAAAAGGTATATTAATTAAAATAAATCCTGGTATTTGATTAGCTCGATTAATAGAATCAATTCCAGAAAGAATTTAATTATGAAATTTTTGTTATGCAACACTCACAAAATAAATAAAATAATAAATCATTCTTTTTAAAAAGGATTTCTACTAGGCTTTTAATTCAAAAATATTTAATATTAGAGAATCATTTAATTGTTTGTATGGAGATCAAACAGCTCGTGGAGGCGGCACTTTTTGCATCTGATGAACCCTTAAAGGTATCTGATATTGCAGGAAACCTGATGATTGAAAAGAAGGCAATATACAAGGCATTGAAGGACCTTAAAAAAGAGTATGATGAAAGGGGGAGTGCGATGGAGATTGTCAAGATTGGTCAGAGGTACATAATGCAGTTAAGGGAAGGATATAGAGATATTGCAAATAAATTCGGTAAACCTGAGCTTGACAAGGATGTCCTTAAGACTCTTGCGGTCATAGCTTATTATCAGCCTATAAAACAGAGTACATTAAGAGAATTGATTGGTGAAAAGGTATACGAGCATGTTGATCTTCTTAAAAAGAAGAGGCTAATTTCCTCTAGAACTCATGGAAAGACAGAGTTATTATCAGTTACAAAAAATTTCAGCGTATATTTTGGAATTGATGCTAAGGATCCACAGAGCATAAAAAGGTATCTGGCTGAGAAACTGAACCTTAAGCTGGAGGGATAAATTTGAATATTCTTTTAATAGGTGGTGGGGGAAGAGAGCATGCGATAGCCGCCGCTATTAAAAAGAGTGGTGGCAATTTATATTCATTTATGGAATTTAGAAACCCTGGAATTGCAAGAATATCCGATGATATTTTAATAGCAAATAATTTAAATGAACTTCTTAAATGGAAACATGTAAGGAATGGGAATATTGATTTTGCAATTGTTGGTCCTGAAGCGCCATTAGAGGCAGGGATTGTCAATTCATTACAGGAAATCGGTATAGCCTGTGCCTCTCCATCCAAAGAGGCAGCACAGATAGAAACCAGCAAAAAGTTCATGAGGGATCTAATGAAGAAATACAACATTCCAGGATATGTTGAAAGCCATTATTTTTCAGATGAGAATGATCTAATTTCCTTTATGAAGGATTTTGAAAAGGAATTTGCGGTAAAGCCTGTAGGATTAACAGGAGGGAAGGGGGTTAAGGTTCAAGGCCATCATTTCAGCACAAGGGAGGAGGGTATAAAATATGCCAGGGAGGTAATAAAGGCAGGGATAGGTGAGGGTAAAGGTGTTTTGATAGAGGAAAAGATGGAGGGGGAGGAGTACACTCTGCAGGCTTTTACAGATGGAAAAAATCTTATACCAATGCCACTGGTGCAAGATTTCAAGAGAGCTTACGAAAATGATGAGGGACCAAACACAGGCGGTATGGGCTCATACTCTATGGCTGATCATTCCCTACCCTTTATAGATTCATCAGCTTTAGAGAAATCTAAAGAAATACTGAAAATGATTATTGAATCTATGGAAAGGGAAGGAATTGAGTATAGGGGTACTATATATGGCCAGTTTATGCTTACAAAGCATGGACCCAAGGTAATTGAAATAAATGCAAGGTTTGGTGATCCAGAGGCAATGAATGTTCTTTCAATTTTTGAGGGCGATTTTCTCAGGATAATAGAGGGAATGGCCTATGGAAACTTATCTTTAAGGTATTCAAAATTTTCAAATCTTGGAACAGTGGTAAAATACCTTGTTCCTCCAGGCTATGGATCAAATCCCCATGGTGGGGAAGAGTTCTTCGTTGATGAAGAAGGAATAAGGAATTCAGGAGCAGTATTTTATTATGGCTCAGTGGATGAAAGGAATGGTAAATTATATACAACACACTCAAGAACCATTGCAATAGTGGGGATTCATGAGGATCTCTATGAGGCCGAGAAAATAGCTGAAAATTCGATAAGATTTGTTAAGGGAAATCTTTATCACAGAAGTGACATAGGAAAAAGGGAAACAATCTTAAAAAAATTAAAGAAAATGGAGGAAATATTAAAGGATCCCTAAATATCTTTCAATCTCACTTATTACCTCAAAGGCGGCCACCCATGCTGGAAGTGGTCTTTCAAATATGGATATATTGGAGAATTGGCTCACGTTTGTTAAAAAATCGCCTGAGGGAAAACCACCAATAATTATTGCCTCATCATCCTTAAGGATCTCTTTGATTCTTACGCTTTTTCCCTTCTCATTCAGTACAAATATGGAGGAGGGGGAGATATTCTTTATAAGTGTAAAAATATCCATCTCAACAATTTTTAATAAGGGCTTTTCTGCACTAGGAACATACCTGTTATGAAAAAGATCTTCAATTAGTCCTATGAATCTATTATAACTTTTTGGAATTTTTACAGATGGATCTACGAATATAACTTGATTCTTTCTCGTATGAACATAAACCCTTAGTTTACCTGATATATTCAAAGGAGATTCCAGGCAATTTAGAAGGAAATAATGAACTATATCTGGTCTTCCCCTTCTGTTCTCATCCCCTGGAAAATATTTTGAAATGGCAGAGTGATGAAAATTTGAATCAAGCACCATGGCCCCTGGCCTTTTTCCTCTCCTTCTAGCCTGCTTCGAAACTGAGGGATGGCTCCAGAGTTCCTGTGGTACTGTCTCAAGCTCGGAATCTGCAAGTATTAAATGAAACATATTCAGCCAAATATGGATCCCATACCTTCGAGGGAACTTTCATCCTGGGCCTTAAATTTTTTGTAAATTTCTTCCATTTCATTTTTTGGTAATATTTCACCGAACTTACCTGCTATTTCCTTTGCCCTATTTATACCTTCATCACTACCTTCAACAAGTATGTATATACTATCATCCTTAAGATCTAGCGAAATTCCTTCCCTTTTTATTATACTCTGTCTAGAAACTATATCGTCCCTGTAAAGTTCATCAATTTCTGATGATTTCTTTTTATCCACCTTAATTATAATGTACATAGTTAGGCAAAATTATCAGAGATTATTAATCTTTTTATGTATCCTGAGGAGATAATTAACAAGAAATAATTTTCATATTAGATTTTTTGGCTTTGTAGAAATCCTATCTATGGTTCCTACTTATCATCATCTGCTCCCCATCTTTTGGCTGGATCATCGCTTCACTTAATGGTCCTTTTATCCCTACATTGAACTAGGTAATGGATTTAAGTGCAAGCATTACAAAAATATTATTTAAGACATAAATATAATGATCTTTATTAAAATTAAAATATTATATATTAAATTAATAAAAAAGTACACTAATTAAAATAAATCTTGGTATTTGATTAGCTCGATTAATTGGATCAATTTTAGAAAGAATTTAATTATGAAATTTTTGGACACTATAGATAAATAAAAAATATAATAAATCATTTTTTAAAAAGGATTTCTACTAGGCAGATTTTTTAAAAAATTAAAATAATTTATATGGCTTAATACATTGTCAGGTTGTATTTTTCCTTTAATTTTATGAAATCTTCCCTGGTACGAACATTAAGTATTTCACTTATTTCCTTCATAATATTAGTTATTTCCTTATCCCAAACCTCCCTGGCAAGTACTAGCCTTTTCTCTTCATCATCAAAATATATATCTTCACCGTATTCTTTGAAGCATCTAAGGGCCTCTGCTGCTCCCTCTTCATTCCTTTCATTTTCAAAATGTTCTATACATTCCTTCACAGGTCATCACACCTCTGCATATTATAGTATGGATATTTTATATCATACCTGTTTATTGCATATTCCAGCCTGTGTATATAACCATTAACAGATTTATTTACATCTCCAGTGTATTCCCTGTCAAGCATAAATATTTCGGGATAATCCTTTGATAATGCAATTAGTCTTTCCTTTGCCTCCTTGATTGTTATCCTTTGCTCGAGTGCATCCATATGTATTCTTGCAAAGATATAAATACCTTCCCTGAGTCTATTTCCTCTTAATTTTGAAAGCTTTTCCAGCGCTCTATAACTCTCATTTATCTCCCCATAAATCAAGGTGGTATTTAAAAGGGAGATATATAGCCTTTCAGTTATCATGGCAAACCACCCCATAAATTATAAAGGGAATTGAAAATAATTGGAATTACTATGCCAACAGCGAGTGTAAGGATTGCAAGAGAAAATACTGCATAGTCTATGTGCCTATTTTTTTCAACTTCCACATTAGATTCCTTCCAATAAAGGTACATCACTACCCTGAAATAGTAATAGACTGATATGGCCGAGTTCAAAACTGCTATAATGGCAAGCCACCATAGCCCCCCTTCTATCAGGCTGAGGAAAAGGAAGTATTTTCCCATAAAACCTAGAGTAGGTGGTATCCCTGCAAGTGAAAAGAGTAAAACAGTGAATGAGAATGCAAGAAGTGGCCTTTTCTTTCCAAGCCCTGCGATATCATTAAGTGTGGTTCCCTTTTCCTCAAGGTTTTCCATTGTAATGAAGGATCCTCCCTTCATCAATATATATGCAATTGAAAATACTAGTATTGCAGCAAGGGCGAGCGAAAGAGCATTTTCACCTGTAAGAGTAAAAATAAGGGAGAGGTAACCTGCATTAGCAACACTGCTGTAGGCGAGCATTCTCTTTACATCCTTCTGAACAAGTGCTGTTACATTGCCATATGTCATTGTTAATATAGATATAATTATAAAGAAAATCTGCACATAGTTTGAGAATGAGATGTCAAATGTAAATAAGAATATTCTTATCATTATTGCAAGTGCCATCAGTTTACTTGATGTTGATAATAGGGCCGAAACTGGGGATCTTGCACCGTTATAGGTATCTATGGCCCAGCTATGGAACGGGAATAATGAGAGCTTGAAACCGAATCCCACCAAAAGGAATATTAAAGAAAGTATATATGTACTTGAATTCGATGTAAGCCCTAAAGAGAATGAATTTGTTGAAATATAGTAGAATGATATACCAAAAATTATCATTGCAGATGAAAGTGCACCTATTACAAAGAATTTCATAGAAGCCTCAAGTGATTTTCTTGATTTTGGATATGCTGCAAGAATGTATGTGGCTATGCTTGATGCCTCAAACGTGACAAAGATTGAGATTAGGTTATTTGAGAATACCGCTAATACCATGCTACCTGTGGAGAATAGTAGTATTGAGTAGAAGATCTCCGGGTGTGAAAAATTAAACCTGTATGTGGCTATGGAGATTATTACCATTAAAAATACGAACAGTAATGATAATATAGTACCAGCAGTATCAAAAGTGAATATGTCAAAGTATTTGTAATTTGCCCCATAATTTAAAAGGAGTAGAATGAATGATATTATGCCTGAAGCTATTGAGAACAATGAAAATATCCTGTTGTTTGATGTTATAAATGACCAGAATAAAATAACTATGCCAAATGCAAAAAGTACGAATGAGGGAAGAAGATATTGGATTATTATTTCCATCATTAAACACCTCCCATGTAGGCCTGAAACATATGGTATATTGGATATGGATATATACCAAACAGTAAAACAAGTAGAAAGAGAATTAGCACAGGCCAGAATTCCCTTGGAATCATATCTCCAATTTTTCCTAGGTAGTTATTGTATGGGCCAAATATTGTTCTCTGTAGCGCCCATATATGGTAACTTGCAGATAAGACTAGACCAAATACTATGAGGAATGAAACGTATGTTATTGCCTGCCAAGAACCTACAACAACTGAGAATTCAGCAATGAAACCTGCCAGTCCCGGTAGTCCAAGTGATGCAAGAAATCCACCTGTCATTAAGAATGCAAGATTAGGCATCATTTTTGTAAGTCCACCTAGATCCCTAATTGCCCTTGTACCCGTGGACCTCTCTATTGAGCCAACTGTGCCGAAAAGGATTGGTATAATAAGTCCATGTGCAAACATCATAAACATACCACCAACAAGTGCTAACTCTGAAGAGGAAATAAGATAAACACCTGCTGCAATAGATATAAAGCCCATATGACCGATACTTGCGTATGCTACCATTCTTTTTAAATCCTTTTGGGCAAGTGCTGAAAATGATGCATATATAAGTGAAATTATACCTAATGATAGTATAAGCCATCCCACTGAGGAATCTTTAAAATTAATAAAAATTGCAAAAATTCCGTAAGCACCCATCTTTGAAAGGAGGCCTGAGAATATCATTGATGATGTTGTTGGAGATTCTACGTAAACATCTGGGGCCCATGTATGAAGGGGAAATGTGGGCAATTTTATAAAGAAGGCAAGGAAAAATCCTGTTAAAACAAGATAGTAGAGTGCCCCTGAAGGCATTGCACTAAATATTTGGTTGTAATCAAAGTTGAACGTTCCATTTAGGCTATAATAGTTAAATGCTAGTACAAAGATTGATACAAGCATAATTACCGAGCCAACGTGGGTATAAATAAGAAACTTAAGTGCCGTGTAATCCTTTCTTGGACCACCCCATCTTCCTATCATAAAGTATGATGGAATTAGCACAAGTTCCCAGAATATGTAAAAGAGGAAAAGGTTCTGACTCATAAATACGCCGAAGAGTGAGAATTGTAAGAAGAAGATATAGGAAAAATAGGAGCTTTCAATCTTTGGATCCTGGTAGAATATGGCTGCAAAAACAACTATTGTAACCAAAAGTATCAAGGGATAGGAAAGGTAATTTAGACCTACATCAAATCCTATTCCAAAGAATTTATCTGTGGTAAAATTGGTATTTATAAATTCATAGAAAAGTAAAACTGTTAAAAGCATAATTGAAGAAAATACAAGGGAAAGGATTTTTGAATATCTTCCAGAGACTAATGTAAAGATTGAAAATAGTATGGGAAGGACCAAAAGTAAAAGAAGATAATCCATTCATATCACCCCCATAATTTTCCCAAGTATTAGAAAGACGATTAATCCAATTATTACAAAGGTAGCATAATTCTGAACAATGCCTGTCTGCAGCCTCCTTGTTATTGAAGCAAGATAATTGAATGATTTTCCTATACCGTTTACAAAGCCATCCACTATATACCTGTCAAAAAGGGCCACAACATATGATAGGTATACAATCAACCTATCTGCAATTATATTTGTATATAAATAATCTAGATAATACTTGGCCTTAACAATTCTGTATGCAAATCCTGATTTTCTAGCAAAATTCTGAGCTGAGAACCTAGAAGATCCATAGAACAGCCATGCTATATAAATACCGAACAGCACTAATATAAATGGCAAAATTTCAATATAAAGTGGTAATGTAAATTCAAAATTCCCTATATATTTATAAAATCCTTCTTGGAAAATACCGTATATTAATGAAAGTATAGAGAGAATTACAATAGGCGCCAACATTACCCATGGTGGATCTTTTGCATTCTCCGCCGCATAACTCTTTGGCTTTCCAAGTGCCACAATGAAAAACATTCTGAATGTATAAAGTGTGGTTAGAAATGCACCTATTAAAAGAAGTATCCATGCATAATATATTCCTGGGTTTTGCTCTGAGAAATAATAGGAAAGTGAAATAATTTCATCCTTACTGAAATATCCAGCAGTTGGTGGAAATCCAACAAGTGTTAGGGCTCCTATAAGCATTGCAGTAATTGTAATTGGCATCCTTTTCCATAGGCCACCCATCTTCCTTATGTCCCTTATATCAAGAAGTGAATATAATATAGCTCCTGCAGTAAGAAATAGGAGAGCCTTAAGGAATGCATGAACTATGAGATGGTATATGCTTATGGATATTGTATACTGACTTGCAACAATACCAAGCCCAAGTGCTGAAAGCATATACCCAAGCTGGCTTATGGTCGAATAGGCGAGAATTCTCTTGATATCGTTCATAACAAGGCCCATTGTTCCTGCGAGAAATGCGGTGAATGCACCAACATAAAGTACAAGATATCCTGCCCATGGAGCTGCATATAAATAAACAGGGTATATCCTGGCAACTAAATAAATTCCTGCAGTTACCATCGTAGCTGCGTGTATTAATGCAGATACTGTGGTAGGACCCTCCATCGCATCCGGTATCCATACATGTAAGGGGAACTGTGCAGACTTACCTGCTGCACCACCAAGGACCAAAGCACCAGCCAATGCAAGCTGATCCTTAGGAACAATATTCGCATATTTTAATATATTATAGATTGAAAGTGGATCGCCTGTTTTAATCACTGGCAATAGTGACCAGTATAAAACAGCCAGGCCAAGAATCAGAAGAACATCCCCCACCCTGGTTACTATGAAGGCCTTTTTTGCAGCTGATGCAGCATTAGGCTTAAACCACCAGAAGCCTATCAATAGATATGAGCACAGGCCAACAAGCTCCCAGAAAAGGAAGAACATGACCATATTTGAGCTCAGAACCAGCCCAAGCATGCCACCTGTAAAGAGTGATGTTTCAGCAAAATATACGTGTCTGTTAGGATCCTTACCCATGTAGCCAATAGCAAACATATGTATAAGGAATGATACTCCTGATACCATCATAGCCATTGCTATTGAGAGTGGATCCACGAATACTCCCCAGGTAAAATTATAAAACCACCCATTCTGGTAATAAAATGACTCATTTAGGCTATAAAGGTAATAGGATAATAGGAAGGATATGAATATCCCGGATGTTGCCAGTATTCCGGAATATCTCCTGAATTTTTCAAATTTCTTTCCTAAAAGTAAAATTATTGGGAAGAGGATTATTGGAATGAGGAATATTAGCACGGCGGCAAGAACACCAGGATTTAAAAATTCTTCAACTTGATACATCGCTCACCACCTCAGATCCATCAACGATTTTAGACCAATTCCCTTTGTCTGCCTGTAAAGGGCAACGAATATTGCAAATCCTATTGCTGCCTCTGCTGCTGCAATCGCAATAGAAAGAAGAACAAACATTATTCCTGATGAATCAGCTATATTGACCGCCCATGCCACTATGTTGAGGTTAGCGCTGTTTACAAGAATTTCAATGCTTATCAATAGCCTTATTCCACCCTTCACAGTTAGTATTCCATATAAACCAACTGTAAACATCATAAGACTGACTGTCAAAACATAGATAAGGGGTATCATCTTTTCTCCTCCTTTGAAGCTAAATAGAATGCACCTATCATAGATGTAAGAAGGAGTATTGACATAAGTAAAAATACTGGTGAAAAATTACCCATGGTAATCATGGCAACATTTATCAGGTCCTCAGTCCTTCCTGATATATTTCCACTTAAATTATAAATGAATGTAAATACCATTATAAAGAATAATATTGCAATTATTATGGAAAGTATATTCCTGGGTGAAAAATCAATCTTCAACTTCCTCACCCCTGGTAAGCATTATTGTGAATAATATTAATATAATAACGGCACCAACATATACAAGAATCTGTACCATGGCAAGGAATTGTGCATTGAGTATTACATATAGAGTTGCTATTGATAATAAGAAGAATGTGAGTGCGAAAGCAGCCCTCAAAAGATTTTTATCCGAGACCGCCCAGATACCGAAGACTATTCCAATAATACCAACAATTAGGAATACTGTTTCAATCATGTCTCATCAGCTCCTTTTCACTCCTTGAAAGTCTATCCGGAAGATAATCAAGATCCTTATTATAATAGGCAAGTTCGAATTCGTTGGATAGCCTTATTGATCCTGTGGGACATACCTCCTGACAAAGTCCACAGTATGTGCATACACCAATGTTCACTGCAGGATATATCTTTCTCTTATTTTTACCGTTATCATAATCATAATATACCATATGATCTGCATGGTTGGGACATATCTGTGAGCATAGTGTACAGCCTATGCATGTATCCAGATTTAATATAACCCTACCCCTAAACCTCTTTGTATGCCATGGTATTGGCTCTTCCGGGTACTGAACTGTTACGGGCTTCCTGAAAAGATGTTTTATTACCTGTAACATTCCCTTAAGAATTCCCTTCATTCAGAACACCCCCAGGCCTACAAGCATTACACTCCAAACAAGGTTTATCAATGAAAGTGGTAGGAGTATCTTCCATCCAAAGTTCATAAACTTGTCCACCCTTATCCTTGGAAGTGCTATCCAAAGTGTAAGAAAAATGAACATAAATATGAAGGCCTTTATTAATAGCCAGATATAGCCAGATCCATAAAATATAAAATCACTTCCCCCTCCTAGATAAACCACAGAAATAAAGAGGGACGCAAGAAAAACACTACCAAATACACCGAGATAGAATATTCCAAACCTGAGACCTGAATATTCAACATTAAAGCCTGAAACAAGTTCGCTTTCACTTTCGGGAAGGTCAAAGGGGACTACCGCCATCTTTGCCACCATGGCTATGAAAAAGACAAAGAAACCGATGGGTTCAAGGATTGCAAGTGGCCAGGGGTATTTTGCAATATTTGCGAGGTTTAATGAATCTCCATAACCTGATAAAAGAACCACTACCCCCAGGGCAGATATTACCATGGGTATTTCATAGCTTAGATCCTGAGCAGCTGCCCTTAGGGCGCCAAGCATTGAGAACTTGTTACCAGAAGAGAGTCCTGCTATTACCTCACCTATTGGTGCTATTGCTGAAAAGGCAATGAGGAGAAGAAGAGTATACTTTACATTAACAAATGTAAGGTCAATTCCAAAAAGGTTACCGTAGGGAATAACAAGGTATGAAAGTACTAGGAATGTAAAAACTATGTAAGGTGCAAACCTGAATAGCAATGGATCTGCCCTGTCAGGAATAATGTCCTCTTTACCAAATATCTTCAAGGCATCCGCTATAAGCTGAAGGAGGCCATATGGACCTACCCTGTTTGGGCCTATCCTTTGTTGAAGGTCTGCCATATATTTCCTGAATATGTATATCACAATTATTATTGTAAGTGATGCGGCCAGAAGAATCAGTAATGAGGCTATTAAATATACAAGAATTTCCTGAACATACTGTCCATATATCCCATAGACACTGAAATCTATGCCAAGGTACTTCAAAATATATTCTATAAATAAAAGAACATTGATCATCTATCCACCTCCCCAAAAACAGGATCAAGAGTGGATATTGTTGCAATCATATCTGCAATTTTCAGCCCCTTTACCATTATGTTTGTTGCCGATAAATTATGGAATGCAGGGGATCTTATCCTTACCCTGTATGGTCTGTAAGTACCATCACCAACAATATAAACACCAAATTCACCTCTAGGGGATTCCGTTCTTGAATAAACCTCACCCTTACCCTTTATTTTTAACAGACCCTGTTTCCTATAAACAGGGTTGAAATATTCACCTTCAGGAATTCTATCAAATGCCTGTTTCGCTATCCTAAGGGATTGTTTCATCTCCTCTATCCTTACCTTATATCTTGCATAGTTATCGCATTCATTCGAGGTGGGAACCTCAAATTCTACCTTATCATAATGTAAATAGGGGAATTTCTTTCTAATATCATACTTTATTCCACTTGCCCTCAATACGGGACCTGTAATACTATAGCTCATTGCATCCTCAGGGGAAAGGTAGCCTATGCCCTTCATCCTCTGTATGAATATCTCATTTTCATCAAATATCTTCTGTATCTCTTCAAGTCTCTTTGGAAATTCATTATAAAATTCAAGAAATTTATCTTTAAACTCATTTGGTATATCTTTATAAACACCACCAATACTAATATAATTGTATGTAAGTCTTGCACCTGAAAGCATCTCGAACATCTGAACTATCTTTTCTCTCTCCCTGAAGGTATAGAAGAATGGTGTTATCATTCCAAGGTCAAGACCCATTGTCCCAAGCCATACCAGGTGGCTTGCAATCCTGTTTAGCTCCACCACCATCATCCTTATCCATTGTGCCCTCTCTGGAACCTCTATATCTGCAAGTTTTTCTACTGCAAGAACATATCCAAGTTCCATATTATGATTGCTCACATAATCTAACCTGTCCATAAATATTAGAACAGATGGATAAAACTTATTTTCCGATAATTTTTCAGCATTCCTATGTAGGTATCCTATAATTGGGTGTGCCTCTACTATTGTTTCTCCATTTAACTTTACCCTTAGTCTTAGGACACCGTGGGTAGAAGGGTGTTGTGGTCCAAAATTCACATCTATTATCCTTTCCTCCATTTTACCACCCATCCTTAGGATCAAAACTCACCCTGTCTGTTCCATCATCGTTCATGTTAACAAACTGCTCCTTTGAAATATCATAGTCCTTGCGCAATGGATGACCTACCCAACCCTCCGGAAGGAATATCCTTTTCAGGTCAGGATGTCCATTAAATTTTATACCCATTAGATCATAAATTTCCCTTTCAAACCAGTTTGCAGAATCCCATAGTACTGTTGCGCTAGGAAGTACATCATCACTTGTTCTTACCTTGACAACAACCATCTTTTCTTCGTTATAAGATGAAAGATGATAAACTACCTCTCTATATTTAAGGTAATCAACAGCACTCATAAGAACAAGGTAATTGTATCCATTTTCCTTTAGATTTTTTAATTCTTCTATGAGCGATTCTGGATTCACTAAAATATATTCATTGCCATCCTTCATTTTTCCTCTTTCAATGATCATCTTCCTGCCTCACCCTTCCTAATTTTTTCCTGGAGCTTATTGATTGCATAAATAAGGGCCTCAGGGGTAGGTGGACAACCGGGAACATAAACATCCACAGGTATCACCTTGTCCACCCCCATTACCACAGAATAGGCGCCCTGATAAGGGCCACCCGAGGTGGCGCAGGATCCATAGGCTATCACATACCTGGGTGATGCCATCTGCTCGTATAACCTTCTTACCCTAGGTGCCATTTTCTTTGTTACCGTCCCCGCAACAATCATCAAATCAGCCTGTCTAGGTGATGCCCTGAAAATTTCACTCCCAAATCTCCCAATATCATAATGAGAACCCTGTGTACCCATCATCTCAATTGCACAACAGGCAAGGCCGAATGTAAATGGCCACACTGAATTGCTTCTGCCCCAGTTAATTACCTCCTCGAGCTTTGCAAAAAATATTGAATCTGCCATAATCTCATCTCCATTCCATATAACCCTTTTCTATAGCATATAATAGGCCTACAAGCATTATACCTATAAATGTAAATGCTATGAGATATGCATTGAAAATATATTTTGCACTGAATGCCCATGGTATAAGGAGAACAACAGCCACGTCAAAAACTGTAAACATTAAGGCCACAAAATAATATTGTATATGTATTGGACCCTTTGCATCACCAATTGTTTTTTCACCACATTCATATGTATCATTTCTATCCTTCTCCTGGTGTTTCATTGAAATTTTATTCTCTATCCAAAGCAGGAGAAAGACTGCAACAAGAGTAAACACAAAAGCCACCGCTATGATAAGGTAACCACCATCATACATAGGCAATTCACTAAACCTATAATGCATAACTATATTTTAAAGATTTCATGAAAAAAATATGAAAAATTTATTAATAAATTACACAATATACTGATGCCACTGTGATGATCCCTACAATTGCTGAAAATGATGAAAGACGGGCGGGCTGAGTGGCAAACAGTGATGTTATGAGAATCCTTGTAATATACTACGATGATTCGGATATGAAGGTTTTAAATTATGTAAGGGATTTTGCCAAAGATATTTTAATATATACCCCTGATGAAAATAGGCCAATTCCCGGGTATAATAATTTTCATGGGGATCTTTTGGAAATTTTGGAAAAATTGAAGGGAAATGTTGATGTTATTGCATTTAAAAAAAGAAAGAACTATCCTACAGGTAGTTTCTTCATAGGAGATCTTATCGATCGTTTAAAATCCATGGGATTTAAGATCCTAGTTATTTCTTAAATTTTTTCCCTGTTATAAGGACAAAGGATCCTTCACCATAGCCCATTTTCCATTCCTCTTCCACTTCCTTACCAGGGGGGAAGAAGAGAGTCTGTGCATAATCCGTTATTATAAAACCTGCACTTTCAGCCATTGCCTCTATTTCCTTTATTGTAAAAAAATTTGCATATTTATAAAAAGGATTTTCATTTTTTATTTTTAAATAGTATTTTCCATATTTACTATTCTTTTCTATTATTGCAATGAAAAGATTTCCATTATTGTTCAATACCCTATAGGCCTCATTTAATACACACTGGGGATCTTCAACAAAACAAATAGTTACTATGATTGAAACATAATCGAATACACAGTCAGGGAATGGTAATTTTTCACCCCTTGCCTGTATTATTTCAATTCCTCTCTCCTTTGCAATTTTAAGCATTTTAAGGCTTGTATCAACTCCAATTTTTGTACCTAGTTTAGATGCGAACCTACCTGTACCTACACCTATCTCAAGGCCAAATTTTTCAGCTTTTATAAAATTTTTTAATAATTTAAGTTCGTTATGATAAAGAATCTTATGGCTATCAAACCATGAGTCATAAATTTCTGTGTTTTCTTCAAAGATATTCATCCATTATCCTTTTCAATATTTGTTTTACTATGTTATCTGGTAAACCAACTACCCCGGCAACGTATTCTTCATTCCAGGATTTAATATACTCAGAAAAAATCTCCCTCTCTATGTCTGAATCCATCCTGGGAATAATTTCATTATCTATTATGGATAGTATCTTCTTTTTTATTGATATTTTTTGTGCTATCTTTTCCTCCAGTTCTTCAATTTCTTCATCTATTTTTTTAAGCATTAATATTGGATCATCAACATTTCCAATGTTCTCATCATAGTTGTTAATCTCCCTTTTCCTTATATCAAAAAAATAGGGTGTAAGATATATATTTAAAATAAAGCTCTCATCCAAACTGTAAATCTTCCTATTTGGACCAATTTCGCTTTTTTCAATTCCTCGCATTCTAACTATGTTGGTTTTTTCTAGGATGTAGAGATGTTTCATTACTGCCTGTTGTGATATACCAAGCTCCCTTGAAAGCTGGAGGGGATAAACCTCTCCGTGTATTAACCTGGAGAGTATCTCCCTCCTTGTCCTGTTTTCAATTGCAGATAATATTGAATCAATGTCTGTCATATTCAATCTATCTTTACCCTGGTTCCTCCCTTCTTTTTTGGCTGTTCCTTCTCCAATGTTACATCAAGGATACCATTGTGATAAGATGCCTTGGCTGTTTCTGGCTTTACCCTCTCTGGTAGTTCAATAACCTTATAGTACCTCCTTTCAGGCACGTCTGTCCTTATGGTGACCGTGGTCTCATCTACCTGAAGGTTTATCTGGTCCTTTTCAACTCCTGGTAATTCTGCTGTCACATAAACATTTTTTTCATCATCCGAAACATCTACCAGTGGCTCCCTATAGCCTTCAAGTTCGCTGAAGCCCATCTTCGGGACATTACCAAATTCCTCAATCCTGGGCTTCCCATCTGGACCTATCTTCATTGTAAATCCATATACAAATGGACCCTGTACATCACCCATGTGCCTGGAAATCTCATTAAATATCCTAGAGATCCTTTCGTTCATTCTCCTGAATTCTTCTTCGAAATCATCAAAGAAGAAATCGAAATCGAATTCATCCTCATCCCTTTTCTTTTTGAATACCATATTCTCACCTCCATATTAACATATGGTTGTTCATTTATGGTTAATAACCAGTTATATTTAAATTTTTCTATTTGCCCACCACAACAATGAACGCAGTGTGGAGAAGGCCTGTATTTATAGGCCTTAATTCCCTTTGACCTACCTTCCATTGTCTGCTTATTATTTCATATACCTCTATACTTTTCGCACCAGTATCTTTAATTTTTTCAGCAAATAAATGTACCTGATTTATATTTGGAAGATAGGCAATTATCCTTCCATTTTCATAGATTGATTCGTAGCATTCTCTTGAAATTGCTGATGGATCGGGTATATCCAGGAATATTGCATCGTACTTTTTATTCATAAAATTAATCCTTTCATCAACCTTAATTGAAATAAAATGAGAATCCCACCCAAGCCATTTCATTATATTACTAACATGTTCAAGATTAGATGATGAAGAATCGAATCCATAAAGGATCCCAGGTATGATATAATATAAAATACTTACCGAGAGATAACCAGATCCCACTCCCACCTCGGCTACTGTTGACCCTGGCCTCACCCCGGATTTTAAAAGCATAAATCCAATGTCCTTTATTGATATTGTCTGTGTTATCTTTTCCATGTTTGATAAAATGTCTTCAAGAGAGGGTCTAACAATTAAAAATTCATGGTCTAATATCTTTATGGTGTCTCCGAAGGATAATTTAAGAAATCTCGATGTTTCTATAACACCTAATCCTGGTATCCATTCCTTTTTCCCACTCACTTTAACTATAAAAATACGCTTACCTTTAAGACCAATCAACTGCCCTTGTTCCACAAACATTAATGCCTTTGTAAATATATAAGATTTTAATTTTGCCCTAATTATAATAATTTTAAAAATTTATTTGACCATAATTTTTAAATAAAAAATTATTTAATCTATTAAACATGGGAATTTTTACAGTAGATATAGAAAAGCCCGATGAGGAGATAAATGTAATAATAGGTCAGACACATTTTATAAAAAGTGCAGAGGACCTTTATGAGACCTTGGTAACATCCGTTCCTGGAGCAAAGTTCGGCTTGGCCTTTTGTGAGGCATCTGGAAAAAGGCTAATCAGATATGAGGGAAATGATGATATACTTATTAAATATGCCATAAAGAATGCTGAGAAGGTAGGGGCAGGTCACTTCTTTATAATTTTGTTAAAAAATTTATTTCCCATAAACGTTTTGAACGCAATAAAAAATGTTCAAGAGGTGCTTACTATTTATGCAGCCACTGCCAATCCACTTAAGGTGATAATATATGAAGAGGGGGATATGAGGGGGGTATTAGGGGTAATTGATGGCTACAAACCACTAGGGGTTGAGAGTGATCAGGATAAAAAAGAAAGAAAAGAATTTTTAAGGAGGATAGGATACAAGCTATAAAATGCTAAGGAAATCAATATACGATATTGAGTGGAAATATTACGACCTTTTATATGGTGATCTAAGTGAAGATATTGATTTTTACAGAAGATTTGTAAAGGGAAAGTCTCTTCTTGAAATAATGTGCGGAACGGGAAGAATTATATCATCATTGAAAAATTTGGAAGAAAGGTATGGTCTAGATATAGATGAGAGGATGCTTTCAATAATGAGATCCAAGGATAAAAAAATTGTAGCAATTAAGGCAGATGCAAGGGAATTCTCAATTAAAAAGAAATTTGATAATATAATAATAGGCCTAAATTCAATTTTAATGTTTAATTCTGATGATAAAATAAAGTTACTTAAAAATGCTAAAAAACATCTGAATAAGGATGGAAAAATATTTGTTGATGCGATAATGCCTCCAGATCTTGAAGAGGGTGTTGTTTATCTGGGGGATTACAAAATAAGAGGGGAAACAGAGATATATAGATACTTTGTTCCATATTTTTCTCCTGACATGAGGATTCTTCATCTCAGATATATTTATGATATATTTGAAATGGGTGAATACCGGAGGGAGACAGCAATGCTTTTGCTCTATCCTGAAAACTATCAGGAAATGAAAGAAATTGCAAATAAATCGGGCTTAAAAATAAAGAATGTTTATGGAGGATATGATTGCAAAAGGTTTAATTCAAGTAAAAGTGAAAGGATGTTACTTGTACTTAAGAAGGTAGAGGAAGATGAATGATGAAAAATTTCTTTCTTTACTTGATTCATTAATAGAGATAAATGAAAATACACCTGTAATAGTTGAGGGAATAAGGGATGAAAAGGCCCTTAGAAAAATAGGGCTTAAAGGAAAGATAATAATTTTCAATAGGGGAAAGTCATTATATGATTTTTCTGAAATTATTTCGAATTTGTACAATGAAGTAATAATTCTTTTTGATAATGATAGAAGGGGAAGGTATTTGACAAGATACGTTTCAAGGATTCTTGAATCCAAGGGAGTGAGGGTAAATCTTGAATATAGAGATTTCATATTTTCAATGCTTGAGATGAAGGGTATCGAAGAGATTTCTACATTCTATGAAGAGTCCATGGAAAGAAGGATAAATGGCAAAAGGAGGAGGATGCAATGATAGTCCTTGGAATAGAAGGTACCGCGCACACACTAGGCATAGGAATAATTGAAGATGAAAAAATACTTGCCAACATAATGGACATGTTTGTGCCTGAAGAAGGTGGAATACATCCTAGAGAGGCTGCTGTTCACCATTCTAATAAATTCATACCTTCATTGAAAAAGGCATTGTCAATTGCTAAAATAGATATGAAGGATATTGACCTGGTTGCATTCTCTAAGGGTCCCGGTCTAGGGCCATGTTTGAGAACTGTTGCTACAGCTGCAAGGGCAATCTCCTTAAAGATGAATATTCCAATAATTGGGGTTAATCATAGTATTGCCCACCTCGAAATAGGAAGATTGACAGGTGGTGTGGAAGATCCTGTAATGACCTATGTGTCCGGTGGAAATACTCAGATAATATCATATTCAAATGGAAGGTACAGGGTTTTTGGAGAGACTCTTGACATAGGTATTGGAAATCTTTTAGATAAGTTTGCAAGAGAGATAAACATACCATTTCCTGGAGGTCCAATGATAGAAAAATTGGCGAAAAATGGAAAAATATACTATGACCTTCCCTATTCAATAAAGGGTATGGATGTCTCATTCTCTGGGATATTGACCGCACTTAAATCATATCTGAGGCAAGGGGCCTCTCCAGAGGATCTCTCCTTCTCATTACAGGAAACAGTTTTTTCAATGATGACTGAGGTGACAGAAAGGGCCCTTGCGCATCTCCATAAGGATGAGGTATTACTTACGGGTGGAGTTGCAAGGAATGGAAGGTTAAGGGAAATGATGAGAATCATGACGGATGAAAGGGGTGCTATTCTTCATACACCACCACCTGATCTTTGTGTGGATAATGGGGTAATGATTGCATATCTAGGAATGATAATGCACAGGGAGGGAATAAAAATGGATATTGGGGATACTTGGGTGGACCAGAAGTTCAGGGCAGACTCCATAGATGCCCCTTGGGTAAAGGAAAAGGTCCACTTTAAAAATTATCCTGAATTCCCCGGTGCAGAGGCGAGGATTATTAAATCAAGGTATCTTGATATAGAGACAATAAGGAAGGAGAGGATAAGAAAGGCATACAGGATAAAGGAGATTGACGATTTTTTAAGGAGGGAAAGAACAAAAAGGGAGGCAAGGATCTTGAATTTAATAAAAGCACTAGGTATAAATGCCCCATATGTATTAGATATTGACCTTAGAGAAGGGATTATGGAAATTTCATTTATAGAGGGTAAAAACCTTAGGGAAATATTTGAAGAAATACCAGAAAATGAGAGGTATAGAATTGACGATGTAATAGGTTTATATATTGCAAAAATGCATAAAAAAGGAATTTCACATGGGGACATTACCACAAGCAACATAATGTATGATGGTATGAATGTTTACATAATAGATCCATCAATGGGGGATTTGAATTCAAAGGTGGAGGAGCTTGGAACAGATCTTCATCTATTGAAGGAATCCTTTCTCAGTGCACATTCAAATCTAATGGCGGATTTTGAAAGGATTATTCAAAGTTATCTTAAATATTATCCTGAGGGTATTGTAAACGTAGAAAGAATGAAGGAGATAGAGGGAAGGAGGAGATACTCATGATACTTGTAACACATAATCAGCATAAATTCCTTGAATATGAAGAGATATTTCTAAGATCTAAGATTGAATTAGAATGGTATAACTATGAGTATCCTGAGCTCCAATCCGATAATCTTAAAGAGATTGTTGAATTTTCACTTAAACACGTCAGCAGAATATTGAATAGACCATTTTTCCTGGAGGATACCGGTCTTTTCATAGATTCTCTTGGAGGATTCCCAGGTCCCTATTCCTCCTACGTTCAGGAGAAGATTGGAAATATGGGCATTTTAAGACTTTTGGAGGGGATTTCAAATAGAAATGCAAGGTTTATTTCTTTAATAGGCTATTTTGATGGTAAAAATTTTTACTATTTTGATGGCACACTTGAGGGTAGTATTTCATATTCGATAAGGGGTAAAAATGGTTTTGGCTATGATCCAATATTTATACCTGAAAAATATGATAAAACACTTGCTGAAATGAGTATTCAGGAAAAAAATTCAATCTCGCACAGAAGGAGGGCACTTGACAAGCTTCTTGGGTATATTAAAAATTCAATGGAAAGTATAAAATAGTGCGGAGCAATGAAGTGTGATGATGAACTGGAGGATTTGGAGGGAATATATAATCTATCTTTCCTTTATACTAATGGTATTAGGATTTATTCTTTTGGCCTTTTCCACCCTAGGAATTTTTTCTTCCTCACCCCCTTCATATGTAAAGGATTTTCATAATTATATAGGTGATTGGATATACTGGATATTTGTCTTATCAATAGCACTTTTCTTAATAGGCCTATATTATTTTTATGACACCTTGAAAAAATTAAAAAAATTTAAGGAATATATAAACTCAGACAGTAAATCAAAATTTTTAAAAAATCTTAAGGAGTTGGAGATTATTTCTTATAAGCTTGGACCCAAACATGAGGAAATGCTTGAAGAGAAAAAAAGGGAATGGAAGATACACTAATCCTTGAGCATGTCAATAACAAATTGGGGTATTACATTACAATCGTGCATTTTTTCATTGTAGTATGATGTTTTAATATCTATTTCTCTTCTTCTTTTAATCTCAGCGTCCGATGCGAAGGTGAAGCTCCAGATTGAGGAGGGGTAGGTAGGGACCGTTGCAACATATACATACACATACTTGAAAACCCTTTTCATATTGAAATATGCATTCTTAATATGTTCAGGAAATAAAAAGGGAGAGCCTGTCTGTGACCCAACAATACCTCCATTTTTAAGGGCCATCTTTACATTCCTGTAAAATTCTTCAGTGAATAGTGCCCTTGCCGGTCCCACCGGGTCAGTTGAATCAATTAATATTACATCAAATTTTTCCTTAGTTTTAGATATGAACTCAGCCCCATCTCCAATAAGAAGATCCATCCTTTTATCTGAAAAGGATGAACTTAAAGAGGGCAAATACCTCTTTGATAATTCCACTACCATTTCATCTATTTCAACAAGTTTTAATTTCTTTATATTATGTTTAAGGCATTCCCTGGCAAGGCCTCCATCTCCACCACCTATTATAAGTACCTCTTCAGGCTTACTTATTGAAAAAAGTGGAATATGAGCAAGCATCTCATGATAAATATATTCATCCCTTTCTGTAAGTTGAAATGTTCCATCTAGGAAAAGTATTTTCCCATAGGTGGGATTCTCAATTATATCTATTTTTTGATATTTTGATTTTCCTGAAAAAAGGACACTTGATGCCTTCACCATTAACCTTACATCATTTGTTTGATTCTCACCAAACCAGATTTTCATAGGCGATTATATGATTCAAATATTAAAAACTTATATCAATGCCGTGGGCCGGGATTGAACCGGCGGCCTCCAGATCTTCAGTCTGGCGCTCTCCCAGCTGAGCTACCACGGCTAATGGGTAATGATTTTCTTAATAAATAAAACTTTTGATAATAATTTTTTTAATTAATAATCATTGAAAAGTATCTGAAGTAAATATCTTTGAAATTTAAGTAATATAAAAAATGAAACAATGCATTACAAAGTCTTGAATAATAATTCTTGTAAATTTTTAAAAAATATGAATTTACTTGATGAAAAATATAGTTAGACCATCTATATCATCAAGAATAACCTTTATATCTGGATTCTCCAGGTCAACAATTTTACCCATCTTCTCCTTTATCATTTTTCCAACAATTCTATTATCCTCCATGGAATTATTCCTTTTTGACCTTACTGCAAATGATTTAAATTCATAATCCTTCAATAATTCAGGTATTTCTTCAATTTTACTTATAACATATGCAATATTTCCTCCCTCAATCTCCCCATTATAAAATAAAAGTAGCTTGTTACCAGATATCCTATAAATAAATTCGCCTTCACCCTTTAGAAACTTTCTTTTTAATGATTCTAGAAAATTTTTCAATTCGTTTCTGTTTTTAAAATAAAAAACCTTTATCATCTTATATGACCGAGGGTAAATGATCCCATTATAATTCCACTCTTTGAAGGTGATATTTCAATCCATGACCTGCTCTGTACCTCTGTAATACCATTTACCTGCAGATATATTTTGTTCATCTCTGTCTTAAATTCAATGGTTCCATCCATAAGGTGAGATACTAGTTGTATTGTATTTTCCTCATGTAATCCCTTTTCAAGGAGATATAGTGATACTGCCCTATCTTTTTTCCTCCTAGTTGTAAATGGTTGCAAAAACCTTACAACTGTTGGTGCATCAAGGAACGTGAGTATGGTTGATAATGAAAAGAACGCAAGCCTGTAATATTTGTAGTTCTCCCTAATTTTGGATGATATATCCTCAACTGCATTTACAATGCCATTTATATCAGTTTGAGAATCTATGCAAATTACACCCTTTCTTTCACATTTCTCTCCTATTGTTTTTGAGTATGCATCAATGTAGTTCACTAGACCATTATCAACATATGTACTCCAAGTAGGTAGTACATATTTAATATCCTCCTCGAAAATTTCAATGGTTTTATCAACAAGTATTACTATCACGGGTATTCCCTTTTTTACACCCTCAGCAAGGAATGAATATATGAGTACTTCCTTTCCAGTATATGCCGGTCCATATACAATAATATTTGAACCCAATGGAAATCCACCATAAAGAAGATCATCAAGCCTTCTTGTTCCAGTTCTTACCTTTTCTTCCTTTATCTCTGTCAATATCTCCTCTTGGGCCATTGAAATCTCTTTTTCTATTAAACCCTTAGTTTTTGCCTCTATCTCCTTTTCCTTCTCCCTTAGATATTTCTCCTTCTCACGTAACTGCTCCTCTTTTCTTTTTATCAATTCCTCGAGATCCTCTATTTTATGCTCTTTTTCGAGTTTTTTCAATTCCTCTATTTCTATTTTCTGGGACTCAATTTCACGCATCATCTGTTCAATCTTTTTCTCCCTGAACTGTAGATCCTGCTCCCTCCTTGAAAATTCCTCCTCTTTAAATTTTATCTTTTCCTTTAAATCATTTATTTCCTTTTCCATTATTTCCATCTGTGTTTTCAAATTCTGATTTTCCATCTTTAATTTTTCAATATTTGAGATATCCTCTGATTTTTGCAAAAGTTCAGTATTACCTGATGCCAGGGCCTTAATTAGATTATTTAATCTTTCTATCTCTGATTTTAGTAGCCTATTCTCTTCCTCTAAAAATTTAATGTCTGTAGTATCATATGATTCTTTCTTAGGAATTTCAAATTTTTCCCTTTCAGCAAGTTCCTTCATCTGCTTTTCAATAAGCAATTCCTGTTCCTTAAGCTTCAACTCCCTTTCAGCAAGTTCCCTCACATCTGGATTTTGCGAAGAGACCCAATCATCCCAAAGTTCCTTTTGAACCTGAATTCTGTTTTGCAAATTCTCAATTTCTATCTTAAGATCATTATTTTCCATGGCAATAGATAATATTTTTTCCTTGACTTCCTTTATATCATTAGCATTAACTATTTCTCTTATTTCATTTATTAATCTTTCATATTTTTCTTTTTCAAACCTTAATTCATAAATCTTGTTTTCAAGCTCATTTATTCTATCGGAATAATCCAAAAGGACTGAAATCACATCTTTCTTATTTTTTAGATCATTTAGAAAATTTAATTTGTTCAAGATATTTTTGAATGTTAATTTTACATTTTCTTTAAGCTGTCTTAAATCCTCCAGGGTCCTTTTCAGTTCATCACTTTTTTCGTCCAGTTCCCTCTTTTTTTCAAGTAGTTCCTCCTTCAATCTTATAATCTGCTCATCCTCTAGAGATACAGCCTTGTTTTCAATATCCTCTATCTTTTTACTCTCTCCTTTCAACCACTTTTCTATGTTATCCAGTTCATTTGAAACGCTTTCATATTTACTTTCAATTGTATTTTCCGTTAGGCTGGAAAGAATAAAGTCTGTTAATAAATTATTATACTCCTCTTTTGTATATTTTTTACCACATTTTTTACATACGAGGGTAACTTCATCGATTTCTCCACCACATTGTGTGCATTTTACCATATTCACTTTGAAGCTATCCTTAAAATATTATTTCCCCTAACTATCACCACACCAAGTTTTCTTACAGAGTCATTCATCTTTTCTTCAGTATCATCAATTATTAAGTTCATATACTCGTCAAAGCCTATTAATGTACCTTCAAGGATCCTGTTATCCTTCATAAGCATAGATATTCTTTTATTCATAAACTCTTCAATTACTTTAATTGGCATTGTCATTGAATCACCTCAGTTGTTTGGAAATGGCCCCTTCTCGTCAAGTTCATCTTCATCATCATTAAAGACAACCTGAACAAGTTCACGCATAAGTGATTTTAGCTCATCCATTTCCTTTCTTAGCCTTTTTATCTCGTTATTTAGCCTTTCTATTTCATTTTCTTTTTTCATAAATTTTCCTCTGATTATGGTTTATTTTTTACCTTTATTTTAATGTTTCCGTAATCGTTTGCAATTTTCCTTGTTTCTTTTCTGCCACAACGCTCACAGTAAAGAAAATTGTCCTGTCTTATTAAGGGATGCCTACATTTCATACATAATGCCTTAACCACACCCAGATTAGGTTCAGCGGTAGAGAGCTGAACTGATGGCTTTGATTTTATTACCCTCGCCCTTACAATATCACCTATTCTAAACATCTTTCCAATTTCATCAACATATTTTTCAGATATCTTGGAAATATGTATGATGCCATCCTGCCTTCCACCAACTATTTCCCTATCAATGCCCTCTATGCCAACAATGGTAACTAGTGCAAAATCATTGTAAAGTTCTTGAACAACACCATAAACTACCTCTCCTATCCTTAGGTATGGAATTTCCTGTAAAGGTTTTACATTTATCATCATATGTTTTTGATTAATTTCAATCCTACCCAAGATATTGGAGAATATTTTTCCATTAATCTCATACACATTATGTCCAGGCACGTATTCCTCTATAGTTCCAAGATATTCTCCAGGCAATACTATTCTATCCATCTTTTTTCACCCTTATCCTTATTAGCTTTACATCTATTTTTTTATATTCCCTGCTATGAAACTTAAACCCATAAGGTATATTTAATTTATAATCTTTTTCAAAATCAATTTCACCCCTTTTATACAATAATTTTTTAAGATAATCAATAGCATCACTATGGTGTAAAGTATAAATAACATCTGCTATTTCCAGTGCCTTTATAATAAAGATTCTATCTGCCCCAGGTAGCTGATATCCAAAAGGTGGATTCATTAAAACAGTATTTACCTTAATATTAAAATTTCTCACATCACCAAGGTGCATTTTAATACCCATTCCTCTACAGTTATTTTCAGCAATCTTAAGTGCATCTTCATCAATTTCTATACAGTGTATCTCCCTAGCCCCCATATAATATGCTGCCACTGCAAAGGCACCATTACCACAACCAAGATCTGCAACTACCTTCCCATTAATATCATTCATTGCAATAAATGCTATATCGGCAACAATATCTGGGGGTGTCTCATACTGCTCAAAAAGTACCTTTTTAACCTTTAGTTTCTCAAGGGATCCAATTATTTTTTCAAGTTCTTTTTTATTCATTTCATTCCCTTAGAATGCTTCCATCAAAAATTTTTATTATTCTTTTTGCGATTGATTTTGAATCCTTAATGGATATGCCCTTACTAACAAGGATGTTTACTATATTTTTATATGCCCTTTGCCACTTCCATGTACTTCTTACATAATAGGTTTTAATCAAAACCTCAAGGATATCTTTGCTTATTTCTATGTTATAATTTTCCTTAAGCCTTTCCTTCCAAATCTTATAAATAAAATTGGGTATTACCACTGGTTCTATATAAGTCTCTTCCAATGATTCATTCACAAAACATTTATTTTTTGCATTTATAAAAATTTTACTTAATTGTAAAAATTTTATATTATTAATTTTATTTATTCTAAAAGAATTTGAATTTGGAAAATTTTTAATATCATCGTACAATTAGGAATCGGTGCTAATGAATGCTTGAGATAAGATTTCACGGAAGAGGAGGACAGGGTGCAGTTATTGCTTCGGAAATTCTCGCCACTGCAGCCTTCATGGAAGGAAAATATGTATCATCATTCCCATATTTCGGTGTTGAAAGAAGGGGAGCGCCTGTAACAGCATTTACTAGAATCGACTCAAGACCAATCAGGGTTAAAACTCAGATATACAGTCCGGACCACGTTATAGTGCTGGATCATTCCCTTGTTAATGCTGTAAACGTCATAGCAGGAATGAAAAGGGATGGCTTAATCCTAATAAACACGGTCAAAAATCCTGAGGATTTCCTTTTTGATATAAAAACGGTTGCAACTGTAAATGCATCAGAGATTGCACTTAAACATAGCCTTGGATCACATTCTGCGCCAATAGTAAATACCTCAATACTTGGGGCATATGCAGCTGCAAGTGGTGTTGTTTCCCTAGAGTCTGTAAAAAAGGCAATAGGTGAGGTTGTTTCAAGAATGGTTGATGAAAATATTGCCTCCGCGGAGGAGGCATACAAGAGTGTGAAGGTGATGAAAAGATGAATGATTTTCCAACACCTATAGCAACAGTACCAAGTACTGGTAATAAAACTGGAGGATGGAGAACCTTCAGGCCAGTAATACTTTATGATAAATGCATTAGGTGCATGATTTGCTGGAAATTCTGTCCAGAGCCTGCAATAAAAATTGTTAGTGCAGAAAAATATACTGCAAAGAATGCAGCAATAGGTAAGCTTGATGCACCTGAAATAGATTACGACTATTGCAAAGGATGCGGTATATGTGCAAATGAATGTCCTGTAAAGTGTATAGAAATGGTTTTTGAGGAGAAATTGGAGGAATGATTTTATGATAAAAATGTTAACTGGAAATTATGCATCCGCATGGGGAGCAAAGCTTGCAAGGGCAAGGGTGGTGGCTGCTTATCCTATTACCCCACAAACAACCATTGTTGAAAAGATTGCAGAATTTATTGCAAATGGTGAATTTGATGGAAAATATATAAGGGTGGAGAGCGAGCATTCTGCAATGGCTGCATGCATTGCAGCTGAAAATACAGGTGTAAGAACATTTACAGCAACATCCTCTCACGGTCTGGCATTAATGCATGAAATGCTTCACTGGGCTGCAGGTGCCAGGTTACCAATTGTAATGAGTGTTGTAAACAGGGCCCTGGGACCTCCATGGTCAATATGGAGCGATCAGCAGGATACTATTTCCCAAAGAGATACAGGCTGGTTACAAATATACACAGAAAACAATCAGGAGGTCTTGGACAGCATACTCATGGCTTATAGAATAGCTGAGAATGAAAATGTTCTCTTGCCTATAATGGTGATAGAAGACGCATTCATACTTTCCCACACTATGGAGCCTGTTGATATACCTTCACAGGAACTTGTGGATAAATTCCTACCCGAATATGATCCTAAATACAAGCTTGATCCTTCAAGCCCAATGGGTTTCGGATCTCTGGTTATGCCAGAGGGTCCCTTTATGGAGTACAAATTCAAGGGTCATGAGGCGATGAGAAGTGCATTGAAAATAATTGATGAAGTTGATTCACTATTTAAGGAGAATTTTGGGAGATCTTATGGGGGGAGTATAGACACTTACAGGATAGATGGTGCTGATTATATTCTTGTTATAATGGGTAGCGTGGCCTCCACTGGAAAAGAGGTTGTTGATAAACTTAGGGAAAATGGGAAGAATGTTGGCCTCGTACGTATAAGATCCTTTAGACCATTCCCGCATGAGAGGTTAAGGGAGATACTTAAAAATAGGAGAGCTGTTGGTATATTTGATAGAAGCTATACATTCGGATATGGCGGTGCTCTTTTCTCAGAGGTGAGAAATAGTCTTTATGGTCTTTCAATCCCAGTTAAGGGGTATATAGGAGGTCTAGGGGGCAGGGACATAACTTTAGATATTTTAGAAAAAATATTTAATGACATTATAAAAATAGGCAAGGAGGGACTTGATAGGGACTATGAATGGGTAGGATTAATTGGTGATAAGAGGTGGTGAAATTGAAAAATTTAACAATACCGGAAGAAGAATACATGCTTCCAGGTCATACTGCGTGTCTTGGTTGTGGGGCCACTTTAGCAATGAGATATGCATTGAAGGCATTGGGTAAAAATACAATAATAACCATACCTGCCTGTTGCTGGGCAGTAATTCCAGGTGTTTATCCATCAAGGGCCCTTGAGGTGCCACTCCTTTATACTGCCTTTGAGGTTACTGGGGCAGCGGTGTCTGGAATAAGAGAGGCACTTTCCGCAAAGGGTATAGAGGATGTTAATGTTGTCGGATTTGCAGGTGATGGTGGTACTGCAGACATTGGTATACAATCTCTTAGCGGTGCTGTTGAGAGGGGGGAGGACATATTTTACATAATGTATGATAATGAAGCGTATATGAATACAGGAATACAGAGATCATCATCCACACCAAAGGGTGCATGGACCACCACAACACAGGTGGGAAAAATAAGGGACTGGAAAAAGGAGAAGAAAAAGAATATGGTTGAAATAATGGCAGCACATGGTATACCTTACACAGCAACAGCCTCGATTGCATTTCCAGAGGATTTCATTAAAAAACTGGAAAAGGGTAAAAAAATAAAGGGACCTAAGTTCTACCAAGTGTTTTCAACATGTCCAACAGGATGGCTAGTATCACCAAATAAGAGTGTAGAAGTAGCCAGACTGGCCGTTGAATCAAAGATATTTCCATTGTATGAGGTAGAAAATGGTGTTTACAACATTACATATATGCCCAAAAAGGAAGTTAAGGTAAAGGATTATTTTGCCCTTCAGGGAAGATTCAGGCATCTCACTGAAGATGAGATAAGGGAAATTCAAAATGATGTGGATGAGGCATGGAGAATTTTAGTAGAAAAGGAAAAATGGTCCAAATCTCTAATGAAGGTGCAATAAAAATGAGTGTTTATGATGTTTTATTAAATGATTCAGGCAAATATTTTTTGCTTGGTAATGAAGCTATTGTTCGTGGTATGATTGAGGCGGGGGTGGGTTTTGCTGCAACATATCCTGGAACACCCTCAAGTGAGGTGGGGGATGTACTTTCTAGGATAGCAAAAAAGGCTGGAATTTATTTTGAGTATTCCACCAACGAAATAGTTGCCCTTGAGGCTGTGGCTGCTGCTGCGGCATCAGGAGTAAGGTCATTTACTTTTATGAAGCATGTGGGTCTTAACGTGGCTGCGGATGCATTCATGAGTGTTTCATATGCAGGTACAAACTCTGGACTTGTAATAATGAGTGGTGATGATCCCTCCATGTTTTCTTCACAGAACGAACAAGACAATAGGCATTACGCAGAATTCGCCTATATGCCTCTTTTAGAGCCATCAAATCCTCAGGAGGCAAAGGATTTTCTGGTTTATGCATTCAAAATATCCGAAAAGTATGGAACTCCGGTACTTTTCAGGACAACAACAAGGGTTAGTCATCTTAGAGGGATTGTTGAATATGGAAGTAAGGGGGAAATAAAGGCAAAGGGCCACTTTAATAAAAATTTCGAGAAGTTTACACTTCTTCCTTCAAATGCATACAGGCAAAAGGGCAAACTCATTGAAAGGTATAATGCCTTAAAGGAAGAATCTGATAGTTCGTATATAAATAGAGTTGAGGGAAAAGGCTCTGATATAGGTATTATTACATCTGGGGCTGCATACAATTCAGTAAAGGACGCAATAATAGAACTTGGCCTTGAAATTGATATACTTAAACTTGGTTTTACATTTCCAATTCCTGAAAAAAAGATTTCAGATTTCCTTAATTCACACAAGAGGGTGATTGTTGTTGAGGAACTAGATCCATACCTTGAAACAAAGGTAAGGAACGTTGCCCAGATATATGGAATAAATACTTCTATAAATGGAAAGATGGATGGCTTTTCTCCATGGAGTTATGAATTTAACCCCGACAGGGTAATGGAAATATTATCAAAAATCATTGGTATAGAAATTAAAAAGGATGATAAATATAGTGAAATAAAACTTCCTAGCAGACCGCCAGTTTTATGTCCCGGATGCCCACATAGAGCAACATTTTATGCAACAAAGCTTGTTTCAAAACAGCTAAGGCTTGAGGATCCTATATATCCTAACGATATTGGTTGCTATAGCCTGGGCTACCAAAAACCGTATCAGATGTCTGATTTTCTGCTTTGTATGGGATCCTCCATTGGTTCGGCAAGTGGCTTTTCACAAGCCACAGACCAGCCAGTAATCTCATTTATTGGCGATTCCACATTCTTCCATGCAGGAATACCAGGCCTGATAAATGCTGTACACAACAACCATAGGGTTGTTCTTATAATTCTAGATAATCGTACTACTGCAATGACAGGGCATCAACCAAATCCAGGTCTACCTTTTAATGCCTACAGGGAACCTGCTAAAGAGATATCAATAGAGGAAATTGTTAAGGGTATTGGCGTAAAATATGTAAGGATCGTTGATCCGTATGATTTGAAGGAAACCATGGTGGCCATAAGGGAGGCAGCAAATTCAGATGGAGTTTCTGTAATAATTGCAAAGAGAGAGTGCGCACTTTTAAGGGATGAAAGGATGAGAAAGGAGGGAAAATGGATAAGGTATCAGATTAATCAGGAAAAATGCACAAAATGTATGAACTGTGTAAAGAATTTTACATGTCCTGCCATTTATGTGGATAGTGATGGTAGTGTCAAAATAGATCCTGTTTTATGCGATGGATGTGGTGTTTGTTCCACTAGCCTTGTTTGTGGATTCCATGCTATAGAGAGGGTGGAACAATGAATAATGTTAATATTTCACTTGTGGGCGTTGGTGGACAGGGGGTTGTTTCAACAGGTATTATACTAGGAAATACAGTTGCAAGGAAGGGTATAAACGTGGTAATGTCTGAAATACATGGTATGGCACAGCGTGGTGGAATTGTAACTGTGGATCTAAGAATAGGAGATGTTTATGGGCCCATAATACCTGAAGGTAAGATAGATCTAATAATTGGCTTTGAGGCCTTGGAGACAATAAGGGCATTAAAAAGGGCTTCAAGGAAAACAAGAATAATAATGAACACTGAAAGAATTATACCATTTACTGTAAACATTGGGGATGAAAAATATCCAGACATCGAGGAAATAATAAAAAAATTTGATATAAGGAATATAATAGGCATTGATGCTGTCAATATTGCCAAACAAACAGGTAATTTGCAGTCTGTAAATATGGTCCTGCTTGGAGCTGCCTTTGCCACAGAACTTCTACCAATCGAAGAAAAAGACATTGAAGAATCTATAAAAATTCAATTCCCAGAATACTCATGGGAATCCAATATAAAGGCATTTAGGATTGGAATGGATCAGTATAGAATTCTTACAAAAGCATATCTATAAAGCTCTCTATTCTTATTTTTGTCCTTTCATCAAGCACTCCAGGCCTGTTTCCTTCTATTGTTAGAACCGGTATATCTATGCTATCCTTTATGATATAGTCTATTATCTGCCTATGGCAAAAGCTCTGGACATAATGAATTATTCCCTCTATTTTTCTTTTACCTATTTCATTTTTTATGTCCCTTAATCTATCCTGTACAGTATAGGGATATGTATATTCAAGATACTTATCTATCCAATCCTTTTCAGGAAATGGCATAGAAAATTGTCTCTGTACCTCATTGAAAACAACATGCACACCATTTTTTTCCAAGAAGTTATAAATATCAGTAAATATGGGGGGTACACCAATGTAACCAATCCTAAGATTATATTCTATTTTATTTCTATTATTTGCTTCTTTAATAAAATTTTCTGCTTTTTTAATATACACGCTTATGTCACCAAAAAAATCACTTGTATTAACAAGGTAATAATGGTTTTCTAAACCACTTACAAGATCTTTTAAAGTAAGTTCGTCAATAATCCATGCAAGCCTTCTAGCCTTATCAACAATATCTATTGTGTTCTTCATGCTATCTTCATTTGATTCAAGTAATTCTATGAATCTTTTTATTTCATCTTCTAATTTTTTCCTACTTTTATCATATGGAAAAGAAAAAGGAATTACCTTTATTCCTTTAAATGATAAAAAATCTAAAAGGGATTCGGTGTTGCTACAATCACCCCTCACCACACCTATAACAGCATCAAATCCTTTATTTAAAGCAACAGAATAGAGACCTTTTATCCAGGAACAGGAATTATATGGAAATCCATCAACTTCTGCCTTTTCCACATAATATTCTGGATTTTCAGAAGTAATGAAAATATTGTTTAAATCAGTAGGTATGTGGTTGCCTGCGAATATGGGCTCAACAGGAACCGTGGTAGTAAGACCGATTCTCATTATAGATCCATAAATGATTCCAAATTTAAAGATGATGTTTAGGTTATGGTTTTTGTTAACCATGTTAACATCCACCTTTGGAAGTTATCATCCCTGTAAATTGGGATGCTTAAACTTCGTGGGTATAACCCTATAACCTCTATCCCGTCCGCAAATGGTTCAGGAATTGCCTTACTTATTATATTATATAAATCATTGAGATCCGCATGTATTAGTATTCCATTTTTTGACCTGAAAATGCCCTTTTTTATTCTTTTTCCCATTTACTCATCATGATGTTCAATGCTTTCATTGTCAAGGAATGAACACTTGCTTGTATAATCTTCCTCTTGTATCATTACTTGTATGCCTGCCTCTTCTTCCTTGTATTTGATCTGATTTATCAATGTACAAAAAAATATTTGTACGAAGTTCTGGTCTCATGCTCCCCTGTGCTTCTAGATTAGCCTTAAATCCTTTGCAGTTTCAGTGCCTATTGAAGACCCTGATTGGGTCCCAGCTGGACTGATCCTATAAATTCCTTTGCAGGTTAGTGATCAATCAGAATAGACTCATCTCACATTACAGGTCTGAAAATCCAGTATCTTGATCTTGCCTTTACAGACCCTATCATTTTCAGGAGCAGAATAGCTAAAAATTAAAGAGAATCTTGGTAGCAAATTCGAAAAAACGCAGAAGGAAAATAAATTTTAATTTAGGAGGGTTAAATCAGAATATCTGTACTCTTTTGATGTTTTATAAAAGAATGGAGGAGCGAAAGATATTAGTTATGATGTTAAAAATCAACAAGGTCAT
>Ga0207433_10001631_pt1 | contig 47659 bp, 48 predicted proteins | sample YelNatPaOPGAMG01_FD_187559 | JGI IMG/M metagenome (GOLD analysis project Ga0207433, IMG submission 187559) | Hot spring thermophilic microbial communities from Obsidian Pool, Yellowstone National Park, USA - OP-RAMG-01 (SPAdes) (version 3) | ecosystem: Environmental > Aquatic > Thermal springs...
AGCCAAGGTCGAATATTATTGGTATTTTTGAAGGTATTAAAAGCCTGCTGTTAGATTTAAAATAAGGGTTCATAGGTTCACCATTTAAAAATATATTCCCATAAAATCTTTCAAGATTCATCTTCACATTCTCAAATAAATATCTCTTTCTTAAATATATTCCATAAATATAATTCTCATTAAACCTTAAAAAGTTCACAATGTCAAAATTATTTCCTATACCAATGTTTATCTCGGAGAATTTTTTCCTCTCAAAATAAAAATTTTCAATGAATATATCGGGTGGTGTGAATTCAGGTATGAACTTATCTTCTTCTATGCAAAGAAGGATTAAAAGCATATCTTTTTAATATTCTCATTAAATGGTTTTTTTATGATACCCTTTTCACATATAATCCCTGTTAAAAGTTCATTTGGTGTTACATCAAAAACAGGATTTCTCACATTTATATTATACGGTGCTATCCTTATCCCTTTTATCTCAGTTATCTCTTTTTCATCCCTTTCCTCAATTGGTATTGATTTACCATCTTTCATATTCCTATCAATTGTGGTTGTAGGTGCAACTGTATAAAATGGGACTTTAAAATAATTTGATATTATTGCAAGATTAAGTGTTCCTATCTTATTAGCAAAATCACCATTCATAGTTATCCTGTCAGCACCAACGAATACTGCATCTATTTTTTCATTTTCAAAGATAAAACCCATAGCATTATCAGCTATAAGTGTCACATCTATTCCATTCTTATTCAATTCCCATGCAGTTAATCTTGCACCCTGAAGGAAAGGTCTTGTTTCAGGTGCAAACACTTTTATCCTTTTTCCTAACTCCTTTGCCTTGTAAAAAACAGCGAGCGCGGTTCCTATTCCACCTGTTGCTAATGCACCTGCATTGCATATCGTAAAACATTTTGCCTCATCAGGAAGGAGTTCAGCACCAAGTTTTCCAAGTTCATCACAGATTCTTCTATCCTCTTCGTGTATCTTAATAGCCTCTTCAATGATTTTTTCCTTATCAAAATTCTCTTTCACAACCTTTTCCATCCTTTCAAGTGCATAAAATAGATTATATGCAGTTGGTCTTGAAGAACGAAGCATCTTTATATCTTTAATTGTCTTCTCTTTATCACCTTTCATTGATGATAGTGCTACACCATATGCTGCGAGAATACCGATAGCAGGTGCACCCCTTATAGCCATTGATTTTATTGCATAATAAACATCTTCAGGTGTTTTCAAGTCAAGGTAAATCTCTTTTAAAGGAAGTTCCCTCTGGTCTATTATTCTAACCTTATCACCTTTCCAATCAATTGTCTTAAATTCCATAGATATTCCTCCACTTTTTTTTCATCATATTTTATGCTAAATTTTTTAAACCCCTCTATCAATTTTTCCAATGGGACTCCTATAACATTTGTAATGCTTCCTCTTATCCTTTCTATAAACTTCATCCCTAAACCCTGAACTGCATAGGCACCAGCCTTATCCATAGGTTCACCTGTTTTAATATAATCTAAAATCTCATCCTCTTCAATTTTAAAAAATTTTACATAAGAGATGTCATAATCACTGAATTCTTCATTATTTTTTATTATTGTGAAACCAGAATAAACGATATGTTCTTTCCCGCTTAACTTATTCAAAAAATTTTTAGCCTCATCTTCATCCTTGGGTTTTGTAAGTATTCTATTATCAATGAAAACGATTGTGTCAAAACCTATTCCTGTTTCGCACTTTTTTAAAACATCTTTAATTTTCAAACTTGAGTTATAAATCACAGTTTCTACAGGATTTTTAAGTATTATTTCATCAGTATTGTTCTTCCTTATCTCAAAATCTATACCAATTATTTTAAAAATCTCTATCCTTCTTGGTGAACTTGATGCAAGTATTATTTTATCTTTCATACTCTATTTATAATCTCAATAATAAAAAAATCAAGTGAAACATTTTAATAAATATTACATCTAACAGGGAAAAAGGGAGGATTTATGGAAGATGTTCTGTATGTTTTTATACCGATTATTGCTCTTTCAATACCTATATTTGCAATTTACTTCGGTTATAAGAAAGAAGTTTTGAGAAGGCAGGAGAGGATGAAGGCTATTGAGAAGGGTATTGAACTTCCACCTGAGAATGTGATTCTATCCGAAGGGAAACTATGGCTTAAGAATTTGAAAACAGGAATAGTGTTCCTTTCCCTCGGTATTGGATTCGGGATTATGGGCAAAATCTTCAACATCGGAGCCCAGAGTATTGAAGAAGCATCTATGGTTTTTTATGGAATCGGTTCTATTTTCTTCCTTGTAGGGCTTGGGTTATGTATATTTTCCATGATCTATAAGAATTACGAAAAATAGGGGTTTAAGGGTGGTAGAGTCTGTTTTTGTAAATATACTCTGCCACCCCTTCTTTTACAAGATGCCTTATTTCCTTCCCTGAAATTATCCTCTCCCTTATCTCACTTGATGATATCTCAATAATCCTTGAATTTACAGGTATCATACCTTCAATTATTTTACCTTTATAACCCTTTCTTCTTAAAACAAAAACCTTTGATAATTTTAATATCTCTTCCCATTCCTTCCATTTTCTGAAATCTTTAAGATTATCCTCTCCTATAATTAATCCTATCTTATTATATTCACTTTTAAAATACCTTAATGTATCAATCGTATAAGATACTCCACCTTTTTTTATCTCATAATCACTCACATCAAAGAATTCATCCCCTTTAATGGATATTTTTATCATATTAATCCTGTGTTCTGATGAAGCAAAATTCCTTCCTTCCTTAAAAGGAGAGATATTTGCAGGGACAAATATAACTTTTTTTATATCAAAATAATCTTGAAGGTCTTTTAAAGGTATGATATGCCCAAGATGTATGGGGTCAAAAGAACCACCAAAAATGCATATCATTTCAATTTTTTAATTCTCTCATCCGCTTCTTTTCTTCTTTTATCACCAACAGAAGCATATATCTCTTTTGCCTTATCATAATCTTTAAGTTTCACATAACAATCACCAAGTAATAAAAGTGCGTCATCCTTATATTCACTATCTTTTGAGATAACCTCATTTAAATATATTATAGCGGAATTGTATTTTCCCATCTTGTAATACAATTTAGCAGTTTGTAATTGTTTAAGATTTAACCTCTCTGTGAGCCTCCTTCTTCCTTCTTCCGCAATCTTAATTGAATCAGAATTTGGAAATCTCATTATAAACATCTCGTAAGCCTCAATTGCCTTTTTTGTTATCTCCTGATCCCTTTGAATATTTGGTGTTAGTCTTTCAAGTGATTGTGCCTTTCTTAAATAAGCCATCTCAATAAAATCACTACCTGGAAAGTTGTTTATGAGAAAATTGAATTCGGAAAGTGCACTCTCATAGTCTTTCATCCTGTAATAGCATTCACCTATATAGAACTGAGCATCATCTATGAATTGACTCCCATAATTTTTGTTAAAGAATTCCTGAAAAATTTTTATTGCATTTTTATATTTTTCCTTCTCAAAATATTCATATCCTTTGCGGAAATCATCCTCTGTGATATTTTTTTCAATCTTCACACTTTTAGAACATCCAAATAGAAATATCATAAATAATAAATATCTCAATTCATCCTCCTTGCATCTTACAAAGTTTTATCCTTTCTTCAGCCTTCCTTAAAAATGGACTATTTGAGAAAGGGTTTAGTTCAATCACCTTAAGGTAATACTTTATTGCATCAGCATAATTCTCTTCTGAATAGCATATATTACCCATATAGAAATTTGCCTTATCCTGCAAGACCTCAGGAATACCAATCTCAATCGTTTCAAGGAGATAAACCCTTGCAGAATCTGAATTCCCTGAATTGTAATAGGAAAGACCAATATAATATGCAAGTTTTCCTATCTCGTATTTCAATCTCCAGTTCCATTTCCATTCAGTCCCTTTCAATAGATTATAGGCAACGATTGTATCACCAAGTTTCTCAAGTGATTTCGCCATATTTATCCTTGTGTTCACATCTGTTGAGTCATAATTTAGCCATTTTGAGTAATATAAGAGTGCCTTAGAATAATCTTCCTTTCCGTAGAAGAAATCACCTAAAAATTTGAAATCCTCTTTATCAAGCAATGTTGAATCAGCCTCAAGGATTGTTGTAATAAATTCCACTGAAAGTATCTTCCTTCCAAGTTTTAATGCCTTTTTCTTGTATTTTAATAAGATCTCAAGTATCTCCCCTTTTTTCTCAGGGAACATCTTTAATGCATCCTTTGATAATTTCAATCCATCAAGTGGGTCATCCATACTGAAATATATCTCTATTTTCAACTTTATTGCATTGTATGAAGAATCACCTTCAAGAACTGCAAGAGCCTTTAATGGCTCCATTCCCTTCAAAAATGTCTGGGCAAGACTGAATTTATCTTTTTTACTACATCCCGCTAAAAGGAGTAGTAAAATAAAAAATTTATAATTTCTCAATAACCTTTGTAACTATCTTTGTTAATTTTGGCTCTGAACTCTCTGCTGCTTTCAAAATCTTAATATGATTAACAGGTTCTAATGCATCAGGTAGGCCCATATCTGTAACAACTGCTATACCAAGAACCTTCATACTCATATGCCTTGCAACGATTACCTCTGGGACAGTGGACATTCCAACAGCATCTGCTCCGAGTATCCTCATCATCCTGTATTCAGCAGCAGTCTCAAGATTTGGTCCAGGAACGCCTATGTAAACACCCTTTCTTATCGGTATACCGAGTTCAATGGCTGTTTTCTCAGCGAGTTCAACAAGTTCCTTATCATAAGTATTGAACATATCAGGAAATCTTGGTCCAATCTTTTCATCGTTCTCTCCTCTCAAGGGATTTTCGGGGAAGAAGTTTATATGGTCTGTTATAATCATAAGGTCTCCCTGTTTGAATAAGGGATTTAATCCACCACAGGCATTTGATTCAATCAATGTTTCAACACCAAGGAATTTCATCACCCTTATAGGGAATGTGACCTCTTTCATAGAATAACCTTCATAATAATGAAATCTTCCTTGCATTGCAACAACGAATTTTCCTTTCACCTCACCTAAAACGAGTTGACCTTTATGACCGAGAACAGTTGATACAGGAAAGTTTGGGATATCCTTATAAGGTATTTCAATTCTCTTCTCTATCGTCTTCGCAAAATTACCAAGACCTGTTCCAAGAATAATACCTATCTTAGGTTTTTTCTTTGTGTATTTCTGAATGAATTCAACAGATTCGTTAATTTTTTCAATAAGTTCCATTCATCCTCCTTTTTATGGTTTTTCGTAAAAAAGGTCTCCAATACTTTTATAACCTTCTGTCGGTTTCTTTTTTACCTTTGATTCTACTTCCTGTTCAGGTGATTCTATCTCATGGAGCATCCTTAATTGTGATTGGAGAAAACCCCTGAACTGAGCAATGAAAGTTTCCTTCTGTGTTTTTAAAGCAGAAATCTGTCTCTCTAATTCCTGTATCTCTTTCCTTGCATTGTTTATCATCTCTTCTGCCTGTATCTGTGCATTTTTTATAATGAGTTCAGCCTCCTTCTCCGCATTTTTCCTCAATTCATCCGTTGTCTTCTGTGCACTTAATAATGTATCCTGAAGTGTCTTTTCCATCCTTCTATAATCTTCTATCTTTGCATCAAGTTCTTTTTTCTGTTCAGTGAGTGTATTATTCTCCCTTATCAAATCTTCCATCTCTTTTGCAACCATTTCAAGAAATATATCAACTTCATGCTTATCATAACCTTTCATCACCCTTTTAAATTCCTGTTTCCTAATATCAAGTGGAGTTAGTTTCATAACCCCCTCCTATTTAAAATTTTTAAAGATTTCATAATAACATTATGAAGAAAAAAATTATAAAGTCAAGATATAATTTTATAAAAATATTAGGATAACAAAAGAAATAAGAGAATAGAAAAAGGTTTAGACAACCTCTTGACATGCTTTTACTTTCCTTTATACTACTTTAAAATATGGAATTTGAAAAACTATTAGAAGATATAAATAAAAAAATTGTATATTTTTGTAAAAAATATGATTTTTGGGATAAAAAAGATGAACTTTTAAGCGAATCTTTTATTTGTTTTAAGAAGTGTAAGGAAAAATTCAATGGGGATAAAGAAGAATTTAAATTTTATTTTTTAAGGGCTCTCTCAAATCATTTTTTAAATTTTTATAAAATGGAAAGAAAGTTTGAAAATCATTTTTTATTTTTTGAGAATTTTAAAGAAATAGAGAAAGGGATAGAGAGGGAAATGGATTTAATCTACAAATTGAACAGCAAATTGAGTGAAGAGGAAATTTTTATTTTAGATTTAAAAATTAGTGGATTTAAATTAAAGGAAATAATTTCAGGAGATATAAATGCAGTTCAAAGTTTACTTGGAGATACTTTACTTTCACTTGTATATAACAGCCTTTGTGGTTATTTCCTCCATATCTCCTATTATAATAATTTGGTATGGATTTAGTGAAATAATGAAAGGAAGGTTTACCATAGGTGGTCTTATTGCATTTAATTATTTAACAAGATATTTATTTACCCCTGCGCATTCATTATTTGAATCAATTATAAATATTCAAAAATCGATTGCTGCTGTAGAGAGAAATTTTGAAATTCTTGAGCTTCCTTCTGAAAAGGATGGTGAAAAAGAGATTAAAATAAAAGAAGGAGAGATAGTTTTTGAGAATGTTTCTTTTTCTTATGATGGTAAAGTAAATGTTTTAGAAAATGTTTCCTTTAAAGTGAAAAAAGGGGGAAAAGTTGCGATTGTAGGCAGAACAGGCGCTGGTAAATCTACACTCGTTTCCCTTATTTTAAGATTTTATGAACCTCAAAGCGGAAGGATTCTTATTGATAATCAAGATATAAAATATGCAAAATTGCGAAGTTTGAGAAAATATATAAGTATTGTATCTCAAAATGAATTTCTTTTTTCTGATACTATTAGAGAAAATATAAGATTTGGAAATCCAAATGCTACAGATGAGGAAGTAGAAAAGGCAGCAAAACTTTCTTATTGTAATGATTTTATAAAAAAATTACCTAATGGATATGAAACAAAAATAGGGGAAAGAGGAATGAACTTGTCAGGAGGAGAATGTCAAAGAATTAGTATTGCTCGCGCAATATTGAAAGATCCAAAAATCTTAATCCTTGATGAAGCAACTTCTGCTGTTGATTCTGAAACTGAAAATAAAATACAAAAAGCATTAGAACATTTAATGAGAGAAAGGGTTATCCTTATAATAGCACATAGATTATCAACGATTGTGAATGCAGATAAGATTTTAGTATTTGAAAACGGAAAGCTTGTTGAAGAAGGTAGTTATGAAGAATTATACAAAAATAATGAAGTATATCGTAACCTTTTTGATCGTCAATATTTGAATTAAGGAGGTAAAATGAGATTTAAGATTTTGTTATTAAATCTTTTAATTTTTAAAATGTTATATTCAAATTCTTATATTCTCAAAAAGTTCGAAATTTCCCCTATAATTGATGGAAGAATTGAAGAAATATGGAAAGAATCTTTATCCTTTGATAAATTTTATGAATTTTTCCCAAAGGAGTGTGAAATTTCACCTTTTGAAACAAAGGTATTTATAGGTTATGATGAAAGAAACTTTTATGTTGCCTTTAAATGTTATGATGATGTAAAAAGTATAAGGAAAACTTTAACAAAAAGGGATGAGGTTTCAGAAGATGATATTGTCTTTTTTGTTTTATATACTTATGAAAAAGATGAAGGATACATATTTGGAACAAATGCAGTAGGCGTTCAATATGATGGAATAAAAATAGGGAGAGAAAAGGGAGATTATTCCTTTGATACATATTTTGAAGTTAAATCATTTATTTCAGATTCGTTTTTTTCGTCGGAATTTAAAATACCTTTTTCATCTTTAAGATTTGAGAGTAAAGAAAAAAATGAATGGAGAATAGTTTTTGTAAGAATAAGACCAAGAGGATATGTAGCAAGATATTCTTTCCCTCTTATTTCACAAAATAATCCCTCTTTTTTGACCAGGCAATTAAAATAATAATTCCAGAAAAAATAGAATATAAGGAAAAGAAAAATGAGATAATTCCATATTTAATATTTTCACAAACAGGAGAAAAGGAAGAAAAATATAAAAATGATAAGGGGAAGGTAAATTTTGGTGCTTCAGGAAAAAGAAAGATTAAAGAAAATTTAATTTTTGATTACGCATTAAATCCTGATTTTGCACAAATTGAAACAGATATTCCTCAAATAGATGTTAATACACAAACTTCCTTATATTATCCTGAAAAAAGACCTGTTTTTATAGAAGGTTTAGAAATTTTGGAGACAGGTTTAAATTTATTTTACACAAGGATGATAAACAATCCCCTTTATATTTTAAAATTAACAGGAAGGATATCAAATTCTGATTTATATTTTCTTTCTTCTTATGATGAAAATTCACTTTATATAATTCCTTTTGAAAATGCAAGTTTTCAAAGAACAACATCTAAAAAGAGTTTTATAAACATTTTAAGGTTAAAAAGGACATTAATAAATCAAGAATCATATTTTGGTTTTTTTTGCTGGTGATAGAAGATTAAGAAAGGATGAATATGAAAATGGCTATGGGAACATCATAGGAATTGATACAAGAATAAAATTTTTAAAAAATTATGTATTTTCTTATAAAGGAGTATATTCAAATACAAAAGAGCCAGAGGACTCAAATATATTTAAAGGGATTGGGATAAAATTTAAAAATTATACAGATAAATTTGATGGTGAGAGATTTAGTGGATTTACAAATAGATTAGATCTTTCAGCAATTTTCAAATATTTAAATTTCCATTTATATCATTGGGAAGTTTCACCGACTTTTCGTTCAGACATTGGATATATAACAAACAACAATTTAAAAACGACTGGAATAACTTTAGATCCTGTTTTTTATTTAAATAGATTTTCAATCTCTACGATCAATTTACATTTTGCTTATTGTAAGGAAGAAAATTTTGAGAAAATTTTAAAAGAAGAATGGTTCAATGGGAGTTGGAATATAAATTTTTCATTTTTTCAATCATATTTAAAAATGAATTATATTTAATATCCATACAAAAATATTTTTAACATATACTCTCTTAATTATTCAAGATTTAAAAATATTGAAAAGAAAAGCATCGGGTTTGAATTAAAACCTTTTAGATTTTTACTTTTATTTTTTGGAAATACAGAAGGGGATGTAATATTTTATACACTCAATAAAATTGTATACCAAAAATGGTTATCTTTTAATGCCTTTCTCAATTTTACAAAATTACAGATTTCTTTTGATATTGATAAGCAAATTTTTTATGATAACAGAAATAAATTTCTTGAAGCGGAAGCATTTTCTTTAAAAACAAATTATAGTTTTTCACAGAGAACTTCTTTAAGGATCCTTTTAACATACTATAAAAATTATATTGGTATTTATCCACTTTTCACATACCAAATTAATCCCTTTTCTTTCCTTTATATTGGTTTAAATCAAGATACTTATGAATATGGAGAGTTTTTAAAACCAACAAAATTGGAATGGCAAAAACATCAATTTTTCATCAAAATCCAGCATGCTTTTAATTTTTAATATATGGTGTCAGTTATAAACCGACGACAGAGTTCCTCGCAATGACACCCTTTTTTGTCATTCAGAGGAGAGAAAATGTTGAGTAGAACATATGTATCCGCAATTTAAAATATAATTTGACAATCATAAAAAATAATGTATATTCTTAAAAAGAAATATGAAAAAATATTCAGTTTCTATAATAGAGGTAATAAAATGGAAATAGAGTTTGTGAAAGGTGTTGGTTCTGGCAATGATTTCGTTATCATTGAAAAAAGATATTTCTCACCAGAACTTCCTGTAAATATCCTTAATAGAATTTATGGGGTTGGTGGAGATGGACTTATTGTTTATGAAGGGAAAAAAATGTGGTTCTATAATCCTGATGGAACGAATGCAAAGATGTGCGGGAATGGTGTAAGGGTATTATTCAAATATCTTTATGAAAAAGGTATTTTGAAAGAGAAAGATGAGATAATAACAGAGTCAGGGAGTGTAAAGTGCAGTGTATCAGATGAAGGTGTTAGCACCGAGTTCAATTTTTGTAAGATTGAGAATGAGAATCCAACCGTTGTAAGATGTGGTGTTCCACATCTTCTCATAGAAAAAAAAGATATTGATAATATCAATGTGAAAGTAGAAGGATACAGAATGTCAAATTTCCTGAAAGAAAGAAACAATGTTGATTTTTTCAGTTTGAAAGGGAAAGATGTTTTTATAAGGACATACGAAAGAGGCGTTGAAGGTGAGACACTTTCCTGCGGAAGTGGTATAGCATCCTGCGCATTTTATCTGAATAAAAAACATAACCTGAACAATTTTAATTTCATTGCAAGAGGTGGAAAATTCAAAGTTTATATAAAAGATAATAATGTGATTATTTCAGGTGAAACAATGATAACTATGAAAGGGGTGTATTTATGGAAGAATTCTTAACATTTGATGATGTTTTAATCCTCCCCGAATATTCAGATGTTTTACCATCTCAGGTTGATGTGTCTACATTATTTTCAAAGAATATAAGATTGAATATACCTATTGTATCATCCGCTATGGATACTGTTACAGAATCTTCAATGGCAATTGCTATAGCCCTTGAAGGTGGTATAGGTGTGATACACAAAAATATGAGTATAAAAAAACAGGCTGAAGAGGTTGAAAAGACTAAAAGATTTGAATCAGGTATGATTTCAAATCCCATAACTTTATCACCCGAAGATACAATAAAAATGGCAATTGAAATAATGAGAAAGAATAATATTTCAGGACTACCAGTTGTTGATGAAAATATGCATCTTCTTGGACTCATCACAAAAAGGGACCTTATCTTTGAAGAAAATATGAAGTTAAAAGTGAGAGAGATTATGACACCTGTTGAAAAACTTATCATCGCAGAAGAAGGTGTAACAATAGAGAAGGCAAAAGAGATATTCAAAAGGGAAAAGGTTGAAAAACTTCCAATTGTTAAAAAAGATGGAAAACTTGTTGGTCTTATAACCGTGAAGGATATATTAAAAAGAATAGATTATCCATTTGCAGCAAGGGATGAGAATGGAAGATTGAGATGTGCAGCAGCAGTCGGAACAGCAACAGATACAATTGATAGAGCAAAGGAACTTGTTAACGCAGGCGCTGATGCAATAGTTATTGATACGGCACACGGACATTCAGAAAAGGTGATACAGATAACAAGGAAATTAAGGGATTTGGTTGATGTTGATATTGTTGTTGGAAACATAGGGACAGCAGAGGCTGCAAAAAAACTTATTGAGATGGATGTTGATGGAATAAAGGTTGGTATTGGTCCTGGTTCAATATGCACAACAAGGGTTGTAGCAGGGATAGGTATTCCGCAATTATCTGCAATAATGAATGTTGCAAAAGAGAAGAAAGATATTCCAGTTATTGCTGATGGTGGTATAAAGTATTCAGGTGATATAACAAAGGCACTTGCAGCAGGCGCTGATTCTGTTATGATAGGTAACCTTCTTGCAGGAACAGAAGAGGCACCAGGAGAGACAATATACCTTGAAGGTAGAAAATATAAGGTTTATAGGGGTATGGGTTCAATTGATGCAATGAGAGAGGGTGGAGCAGATAGATACCTTGAAAAAGAGAAACTTGTCCCGGAAGGGGTTGTTGGTAGGGTTCCATACAGAGGTTCTGTGAAAGAGGTTGTATTCCAACTAATAGGAGGACTTAAGGCAGGTATGGGATACACAGGTTCAAGGAATATAAGGGAATTACAAAAAAAAGCAAGATTTATAAAGATAACAAACGCAGGGCTTAAAGAAAGCCATCCTCATGATATAACAATAACAAAGGAACCCCCTAATTATGAACCCCCAACAATATGATGAATTAACAGGTCTTGAGAAAAGAGAGAGTATACTTGGTAAAATAAAAACACTGATAAGTGAGAAAGAAAAATTCCATATCATATTTGCGGATATAGATTTTTTTAAAAGCATAAACGATAATTTTGGTCATAAAAGAGGGGATGAGATAATTAAAGGAATAGCGGATTTTTTGAAAGAAATTGTAGGGAATGAAGGAAGGATTTCAAGATGGGGTGGTGATGAATTTCTTATACTTCTTTCTCAGAATCCCCAGATATTCACAGAGAAGATAGGTGAATTACTTCTCAGTAAAAAATTTAAGGGTGAACCTGAATTATCAATAAGTTTATCATTCGGAATAGCATCTTATCCAGATGATGGTAAAAACTTTGAAGAATTATACGATGCTGCTGATAAAAGGATGTATGATTTCAAAAAAAGGAGGAGATGGAAGGGAAGAATTGTTGACAGGAAAGAGGAGTTATCAAGGATAAGGGAGTATATTGTAAGGGTGATGAAAGGTGATTCATTGTTTTTGAATATCTATGGAGAGAAGGGCTGTGGGAAGACAAGGATAATACAGGAATCTTCTATATACGCACAGATAGTTGGTTTTGATGTTAGAATAATTGATGGTAAAAAGAAAAATGAATTTTTTAAATTTCTTGAAGGTGATACATTCTTTGATGTTAAGGAAAGATTTTATATTAAAATAAAAGAGATAGCAGATAGAAAACCACTGTTCTTTTCAATTGATGATATCCATTTCTTCCCTGAAATCATAGATTTTATCATATATATAGTGAAGAAAAATAAAAATGTTTTCTTCATCACTTCAAGCCTGAATCCTTTTGAAGATTGTGAGAATATGAAGATATCAAATCTTGATATATATGGAACATCTGAACTTGTAGAAGGTATGCTTGGAATGAGGAATATAAAAAGTGATTTTATAAATTCAATTTATAGAGAGACACTCGGTAATCCACATAAAATAATAAATATTATCAATCATATTTCAAAGAAAGGGAATATAGAAACAATCTATAATGAGTATAACTTTAAAGAAGGAATGATAAAAGATGTTGAGAATAATTTTGATGATGATGAGAAAACTATCCTTATGTTGAAGAAGGTTTTAAATGAGAATTTTAACGAAGAATTAGCCGCAAAAATTACAAATAAAAAAATTGACTATGTTGTAAGTGTGATTGAAAAATCCGAAAGATTAGGTGTGAGCGATCTTGAATATTTTGAAGAAATAGGTTCAAAATACTATGAGAAGATAGCAGAATATTTCTCTATTATTGGAAATAAAAAAACAGCAGGAGATTTTTATTTGAAGACTTCCAATTTTGAAAAAGCACATATAGAGTATTTAAAATACCTTGAAGAAAATTTAGGAAGGTTTTTGAAAAAAGAATATGAGGGAATACTTGAGATTTTAAAAAAATGGGAGAATGAAAAATGGTTTAGGAAGAAAGATTATTTTTTAAGATATGCTGATTATCATTACAAGTTAGGTGAGTTTGAGAAAGCAATTTATTATTTAGACCTTGCCCTCAATATTGAAAATGATGAAGAGGTTCTTTTAAAAAAGGCAAAAACACTTGCAAAAATAGGCGATATGAAAAAATCCTATGAGATATTAAATATTATAGGTGATAAAGGGCTTCCGTTCATTTCAGAACTTTTCATAAAAATAGGTGATTACGAAAGGGCATTCTTAAATGCGAAAAAAGGTATAGAGAGATTAAAAGAACCTGAGGAACTGATGGAATCATACACTGCTCTTGGTGGAGCATATATAAAGATGAGGGAATTTGATAAAGGTATTAAATCACTTGAAATGGCACTTTCAATTGCGAGGCATTTAGATAATAAACACTGGATCTCTATTATCAATAACAGGATTGGAGCAATATTCTTCCTGAAATCAGATTGGACAACAGCAAAGATATACTATGAAAGGGCATTGAATGGGTTTAAAGAATCTGGGGATGTTTTCTCTATGGGGAATGTGATGCTGAATCTTGGACTTGTTTATGAAAGAGAAGGCGAAATAAAAGAAGCGATGAATTATTACAAAAAAGCATTAGATATATCAAAGGATATTTCTTCTATTTATATAGAAGGTGAAGCATATGGGAATATTGGAAGACTATTTCTAATAAAAGAAGATTACGAAAAGGCAGAAGATTTTATACTTAAAGGTATAGAGATTATGAGAAAGATGAAATCACTTGAATCTCTATTTTATCTATATTCAGATCTTATCAAAATTTATATAAATAAAGGAAAAATTTCTTCTTCCGAGAGATATATAAAAAAGTCAAAAAAGATTGCAGAGTCTCTTAAATCTGAAATATTGAAGAAAAGGGTTCTTTTACATGAAGCAAACTATCATATTCTGAATGGGAATCCGAAAACAGGGATAAAAATTTTACAGGGTCTTAAAGAAACAAGGTTTGAAGAATTGAAAGGTGATATATTTTTACTACTTTCGCTCGGAATGGACATTTTAGGGAATACAAGGGATGCAAGGTTTTATGGGATGAAAGGATTGAAATTTTATAAAGAGAATGGTTCAATACTTGAAATTTCTTCCTGTTATGATAAATTATCAAGGATGAAAGCATTTGAGAAAGAAAGAGAAAATTTCATAAATATAAGAGATGATTTAAAAAGGAGGTTAAGAGTATATGAAATTTAGAGGAACAACAGTAATAGGTGTTAGAAGATTTGGAAAAAGTGTTATTGGGTGTGATGGTCAGGTTACACTTGAGAATACAGTTATAAAGATGAACGCAAAGAAGATAAGGAAGATAAAGGATGGAAATATACTTTTGGGATTCGCAGGTGGTGTTGCAGATGCACTTGCAATGTTTGAAAGATTTGAAAAGATGCTTGAAAGACATAGTGAATTGAAAAAAGCAGCGGTTGAACTTGCGAAGGAATGGAGAACGGATAAATATTTAAGAACTTTAAATGCAATACTTATAGTGATGGATAAGAATGAGAGTTTCCTTATTTCAGGGAATGGAGAAGTTTTACAACCTGATGATGATATTATAGCAATAGGTTCAGGAGGTCCTTACGCACTTGCCGCTGCAAGGGCTCTTATGAGAAACACAGAACTTTCCGCAAGGGAGATCGTTGAAAAATCACTTATTATAGCATCTGAAATATGCATTTACACAAATGATAAAATTTACCTGGAGGAAATTTGAACGAGAATGTTTTAAAACCAATAGAGATTGTTAAAGAACTTGATAAATACATTGTTGGTCAGGAAAAAGCAAAGATGGCTGTTGCAATCGCTATGAGGAATAGATGGAGAAGGATGAATGTAGAAGGAAAGATTAAGGACGAGATTTATCCGAACAATATTCTTATGATTGGTCCCACAGGTGTTGGGAAGACAGAGATAGCAAGAAGGCTTGCAAAGATAACAAACTCACCTTTTATAAAGGTTGAGGCAACAAGATATACAGAGGTTGGATATGTTGGAAGGGATGTAGAATCTATGGTGAGAGACCTTATGTATTCTGCAGTTGCAATGGTAAAATCAGAGAAGATGAAGGGTATTGAAGAGAAGGCTAAATCCCTTGCGAACGAGAGGGTTCTTGAAATAATTATGAAAAAAGAGAAGAAATATGCACCAGAAGATAGGAGTTACTTGAGGGAACTTTTACTTTCAGGGAAACTTGATGATATGAAGATAGAGATAGAATCATTTCCAAATCCCACTCCTATGTTTGAAATCATTGGTGGAACTGGTCTTGAAGAGTTACAGATGAATCTTCAGGATACTTTAAAAAATATTTTTGCGGGTAAAGGGAAAAAGAAAAGTTTAAATGTGAAGACAGCAATAGAATTGTTCAAACAGGAAGAGGCTGAAAAAATGATAGATATGGAAGAGGTTTCAAGTGAAGCAAAAAGAAGGGTTGAAAATCAGGGTATGATATTCATAGATGAGATAGATAAGATAATAGGCTCTGAGACACATGGCCCAGATGTTTCAAGGGTTGGTGTCCAGAGGGATCTACTCCCGATTGTTGAAGGAACTGATGTTATGACAAAATATGGAATTGTTAATACAAGCCATATACTTTTTATTGGGGCAGGTGCATTCTCTCTGAGAAAGCCTTCTGAACTTATACCAGAATTTCAGGGGAGATTCCCGATAAGGGTTGAACTATCTCCTTTGACAGAAGATGATTTTTACAGGATACTACTACAGCCTGAAAACTCTCTTATAAAACAATACAAGGCGATATTCAAGACCGAAGGTGTTGAACTTGAATTTGATGATGATGCAATAAGGGAGATAGCACATATAAGTTATGAGGTGAATTCAAAGAGCGAGAATATTGGTGCAAGAAGGCTTTCAACAGTTATGTCAACAGTCCTTGAAGAATATCTTTTCAAAATACCAGATGTAGAAGATAAAAAAGTTGTTATAACAAGGGATTATGTTTTAAATAAGATAAAACCAATATTGAAAGATGAGGACTTAACAAGGTATATACTATGATATGGGAGGATGTTGTTGATTTCTTTATAATCACAAAAAAAGGTAAAGAATCTATAATAGAATTACTTGAAAAATCTGGATATTCAAGTATGATAAATGAGATAGTGGACGAGAAAAAGATGTTTATGTATAGTATTGGAAAAGGTATATATTTTATAAGAACAATGATAGATATTGATGAAGAAGAGGTTTATATAGGTGTATCTGAAGAAGATACAGGGCTTAAATCTTTTGATGGGATCCCTGTGAAGATAATAATTCTTTTATTCCATCCAAAGGATAAAAAGAATTTTGTGAAATTCGTTTCTTTCTTTTTCAGATTGCTTAATATACCATCTGTGAGGAATGAAATAATTAAGGCGAAAGATGTTGATGAGGTGAAAGGAATCTTGAAGAGAGAACCTGTATGAAGAAATTTTTTTTCCTCTGGTTTTTTCTTCTTTTGACATTAACCTCTATTCCAAAAAATGAAATAATAGCAACAACAACATTACTTTCCTCTTTATCCCATTTTTTCTTTTATTCCACATTATCACTCCTTTTTCTCGCATCTTTTAAGACAAAAAAGTATTATATGTTGATATTTATAGTTATAATTGGGATATTTGATGAATTACATCAGTTTCTTATACCTGGAAGATACCCTTCTATCTTTGATTTTATTCTTGATGTTTTAGGAGGAATTTTTGTATGTTTGAGTGTGTAAAAGGAACAAAAGATATATTACCCGAAGAGACAGAATTCTGGCAGAGATTGGAGAAAGAGATAAGAGAGATATGTTCTCTTTATAATTATAAAGAAATAAGGATTCCAACTTTTGAAAGAACAGAACTATTTAATAAATCAACAGGAGAGGATACAGATATTGTTGAAAAACAGATGTACACATTCATTGATAAAGGTGGAAGGTCTTTATCTTTAAAACCAGAGGGAACACCATCTGTTGTGAGGGCATTGCTACAATACTCATTGCATAAGAAAAATATGGTAAATAAGTTTTATTACATTGAGAGGATGTTCAGACAGGAAAGACCACAGAAAGGAAGATACAGGGAATTCACTCAATTTGGTATTGAGAATATTGGAAGTTCATCTTATCTTGTTGATGCAGAAGTTATATTATTGGGTGTAAATTTATTGAAGAGAATAGAATTAGAGGATGTTTTTGTTAGATTAAATTCACTTGGTTGTGATAAAGATAGAAAAGGATACACGATGAGACTTAAAGAATATCTTCAAGAGAGAAAAGAAAACCTATGTGATGATTGTAAGAAAAGGATAGAAAGGAATCCATTAAGGGTTCTTGATTGTAAAATTGATAGAGATAAATTAACAGATGTTCCTGATATAAAAGAATTTCTTTGTGAAGATTGCAAAGAACATTTTCAGAATCTCGTTTCAACTTTAAATGAAATTGGTGTTAATTTTGAGATTGATAAATCACTTGTAAGAGGTCTTGATTATTATACAAGAACAGTTTTTGAATTCACATCACATTCACTCGGTTCACAGGATGCAATAGGTGGTGGTGGAAGATACGATAACCTTGTGAAAAATATGGGAGGACCTGAACTCCCTGCCTGTGGTTTTGCTATGGGTATGGAGAGGATAATTTTGCTTATGAAAAAAAATGAAGATGAAGAAGGGCTTGATTTTTATATATGCTCAATAGGTGAAGATGCTTCTAAAAAATCTTTTATTCTTCTTGAAGAATTGAGAAAAAAAGGATTGAAAGGTGAGAAAGATTATCTTAAAAGAAGTTTAAAATCTCAGATGAGGGAGGCAGAAAAAATGAAATCAAAATTCGTTCTGATTATTGGTGATGATGAGATAAGTAAAGGGACGATTCTTGTGAAGGATATGAAAACCGGTGCTCAAGAAGAGATAAAATTCTCAAAAGAAGAAATAATGAAGAGGTTAAAATGTTAAGGGATGTTAATTGTGGCGAATTGAGGATAAATGATTCGGGAAGAAAGGTGAAGATAGCAGGATGGATAAAGAAGATAAGAGACCATGGTGATATTATTTTTATAGACCTCTGGGATAGATACGGGAAGACGCAGATAGTGATAAGAGATGATAAGGATTTGTTAAAGACAGGTAAGAAATTAGGCATTGAATGGGTAGTTCTTTTTGAAGGTGTTGTTTCTGAAAGACCTGAAGGAATGAAGAATAAAGATTTTCCGACTGGTGATATAGAGGTTATTGCTGAGAGGATAGAGATTCTTAATCCATCAAAGGTTCCACCTTTTGTAATTGAAGAGGAAATAAAGGCACAAGAAGACCTCAGATTAAAATACAGATATCTTGATCTGAGAAGAAAAAGTATGATAAAAAATTTTGAGATAAGGCACAAATTTATACAGATTGTGAGAGACTTTTTATCAAGCAGGAATTTTCTTGAGGTTGATACGCCAATACTTGCAAAATCAACACCTGAAGGTGCAAGAGACTTCCTTGTCCCATCAAGACTTTATAAAGGTAAGTTTTATGCACTTGCACAATCACCTCAACTATATAAGCAGATACTTATGGTATCAGGATTTGATAGATACTATCAGTTCGCAAAATGTTTAAGAGATGAGGACCTGAGAGGAGATAGACAATTTGAATTCACACAGATAGATATTGAGGCATCATTCGTAGAGATAGATGATATTTTAAACCTTGTTGATGAGATGGTGAAAAAAATATTTTTTGAAATCCTTGGCTTGAAGATAGAATCAATACCAAGGTACAATTATAAATATGTTATGGAAAGGTATGGTTCTGATAAACCTGACCTGAGGAATCCACTTTTCATTGAGGATTTCACTGATATTGTAAAAAAAACTGATTTCAGGATATTCAAAGAATCAGAGTTCACAGGTGGAATAAGGGTAAAAGAGATTTTATCAAGGGGAAAAATTGGTGAAATAGAAGAAAGAATAAAGAAAGAAGGTGCAAAAGGGATACTTTTTATATCAAGGGATAATGAATACAAGGGTAATTTTATAAAATATGTGAAACCTGAAGAATTCAGAATGGAGGAAGGTGAAACAATTCTTTTAATATCAGGTGAAAAATTGAAGACATTAAAATTTCTTGGAAGATTAAGGGATGAATTATTCAAACCAAAAGGGAATGATTTCAGTATTCTTTGGGTTCTGTATTTTCCTCTTTTTGAACTTGATGAAGAGAATAATAGTATTGTTCCCTGTCATCATATTTTCACATCACCTTTAAATAGCATTGAAGATGTTGAAAAAAATCCATTAAATGAACCAGGGAAACAATACGACCTCGTTATAAATGGTGTTGAGATTGCAAGCGGGAGTATAAGGAATCACAATCCTGATGTCCAGAAAAGATTATTCAAGATAATGGGTCTTGATGAGAAGGATATGGAAGAGAGATTTGGTTTCCTTCTTGAAGCATTGTCATACGGAGCACCACCTCATGGCGGAATTGCAATTGGATTTGACAGATTTGTTGCGATAATCTCTGGAGAAAAAAGCATAAGGAATGTGATTGCATTTCCTAAGACATATCAGGGTTATGGACTTATGGAAGGTTCTCCTGGAAGTGTTTCAGAAAAGGAACTTAAAGAGTTGGGGATAATGGTTTATGACAAAGAGAAAGATAAGAATATATCCTGACCCAATATTAAAGATTGTTGTAAATAAGGTTGAAAAAATAGATGATAATGTGAGGAAGATTGTGAAAAAAATGTTCAAGGCGATGGAAGAAGAAGATGGGATAGGTCTTGCAGCAAATCAAATGGGTTTTAATATGAGGATTATTGTTGCAAAAATTCCAGAAAGTCCTTCCTATGTTTTTATTAATCCTGAGATAATTGAGAAAGAAGGGGAAGATATTATGGAGGAAGGATGCCTCAGTTTCCCTGGTGTCTCCGTTAATATTGTGAGGGCATCAAAGATAAAGGTTAAGGGTCTTAATCTTGATGGGAAGGAGATAGAGCAGGTATTTGACGGATTAATTGCAAGGGTGATTCAACACGAGGTAGACCATCTTAATGGTATCACAATCGTTGATTATTTATCACCTCAGGAATTTTTGAAGTTTCAGAGATACTTTGAGACAATTTTAAAAGAAGGTGTTGAGAAAAAAGGAGGATTATGAATATTGATGTGAAGAAGGGAAACATAATAGATTTTGAAGGTGATGCAATAGTCGTGAATATTTTTAAAGGGACGAAGGAACCAAAGGGAGGGACAGGTGCTGTTGATAAAATACTATCAGGTGAGATTTCAAGGGTATTAGAGAATTTTGAAGGGAAATTAGGTGATGTGTATGTTCTGAATACATTTGGAAGGATAAAAACAAAATTTGTTCTCATAGCAGGGCTTGGAGAAAAAGAGAAATTCTCAATAGAAGGTATAAGAAAAGTTCAAGGGTCTGTTGTGAAAAAAATGTCTGAATTAAAGATAAAAAAAGCAGGTAGTATTCTGCATGGAGGTGGAGAGGGAAATATAAATTTAGAAAAGGCTTCATCTGCATTCGCAGAAGGTAGTATACTTGGGAACTATTCATTTGATAAATATAAATCAGATGAAAAAAAAGAAGATATAGAAATCACAATAATTGAAATGGATGATGAAAAGATAAAAGATATAAAAAGAGGAATTGAGGAAGGAAAAATAAAGGGAAGATGTCAGAACATTGTGAGAGACTTTGTTAATGAACCTCCAAATGAACTCACACCTTTAAATTATGCAAAGAAGGTGGAGAATATACTCAAAGAGTTAAATATAAATAATAAAGTGATTACGAAGATTTATTATAAAAACGATATGGAAAAGATGGGTATGAATGCGCTTCTTTCTGTTGGTAAAGGTAGTGCAAATGAACCAGTTTTTATAGTTCTTAAAAACAGGGATTCAAAAGAGAGGCTTGTTTCTATAATAGGGAAAGGTATAACATTTGATTCAGGAGGAATAAATATAAAAACTGGTGAGGGAATAAGGCATATGAAAGGAGATATGGCAGGTAGTGCTGTTGTTTTTGGCGCTTTTATTTATGCAGTTTTATCAAGTCTTGATATAAATGTTATGTGCATTATACCTGCTGTTGAGAATATGCCTTCAGGGACTGCTTCAAGACCAGGGGATGTTGTTTATGCAATGAATGGTAAATCAATAGAGATAATATCAACTGATGCTGAAGGTAGGATGATACTCGCAGATTCAATATGTTATGCTGAAAAGGAAGGCTCTGAATACATAATTGATATTGCAACACTCACTGGTGGTTCATTCGTTGCATTTGGTGATGTCGCAGGATGTATGATGGGTTCAAAAGAAATTGTTGAAATAATAAGGGGAAATATTGATATAACAGGTGAGAAAATTTGGGAAATGCCTTTGTTTGAAGAATACAGGGAGAAAATGAAAAGTGATATTGCAGATATAAAAAATTCTGGAGGATATGGTGCTTCCCCAATCCTCGGAGGAATATTTTTGAGCAACTTTGTTGAAAAATCAAAATGGGTTCATATTGATATCGCAGGTAAAGAATTTACAGAAAGAAACGATTATTATAATGTGAAAGGCGCAACAGGATTTGGTTTCAGAACAATAGTTGAGTTACTTAAAGCCCTATGCTCTTCTTAATTTTCTCGATGAATGAATTTACAGATTTAATAAAAACAAGGAGGTCTATAAGGGAATATAAACAGATACCTGTTTCTTTTGATGTATTAAAAGAGATTGTTGATGCAGGAAGGTTTGCCCCCTCTCCCCATAATATTCAACCATGGGAATTCATCATTGTCCAGAGGGAGGAGAATTGTGACTCTCTTTATCTCCATCTCGGATGGCTTTATGAGAGTGATAAAAGTTCAAGACCTGTAAGTTATATCGTAGTGATAACAGAGAAAAAAAACTTAAAGAATTTATCAATTGTAGCATCTTTGGGTGCAAGTATTGAGAATATGCTACTTTCTGCATGGTCTCACGGGATTGGAAGTTGCTGGATTGGTTCAATAAAAGATAAAAATGGATTAAAAAAGTTCTTAAAAATACCTGAAGATTTCACCATTTTTGCTGTTATCACACTTGGTTATCCACTGAATATACCTGAGACGATAGATACAAATATTGTATTAAAGCCATTCTTTAAAGATGGAAAATTGTTTGTTCCAAAATTAAAAATTGATAAAGTTCTACACATTGAAAAATTTTAAAAAGGAGGAATTGTGAAATTCTTTAAATCGTTTTTATTACTATTTGTTTTTATTAGTCTTTTTGCAGGTGTGAAATGGGAAACAACGATAGTTTCTCAGGGAAAGAGCGGAACATCAACTATAAAAACCACTGGTTATGCTGAGGGAGATTTTGTAAGGATTGAATATGTTGATGTCCAGGGTAAAGAGACAATGTCCAAAAAGGGAGAATACTGGTTATATGATACAAAAAAGAATGTTATATTTATAGTTGACAATGAAAATAAAGAATATATTGAGATTCCAATGAATGACCTTTCAAGCCTTATGAAAGGAATTGGTGATGTTGTTAAAATAGACATAAAGAACCCTAAGATTGAAATAAAACAAATTGGTGAAGAAATCGTTAATGGATATAAATGTAATCATTATTTAATAACTAAATCTTACGAAACAGAGATGAGCGTAATGATTATGAAAGTTAAAATGAGGACCGAAGAGGCAGAGGATGTCTGGGCTACAAATGAAGATCTTTTTTCAGGAATATCAAGGAATTATGTGAATAGTAAGTTTAAGAGCGGACTAAAGGCACTTGATGATATGATAGATAAGGAGATAGAAACTTACAAAATTACAGGTTTCCCAATAAAAATCATTTCTATAAGAAAAACTTATGATAATCAAAACAAATTAACAGAGGAACATAAGACGGAAACAAATGTCACAAAGATTGTTAAAGAGAATATAAATCCTTCAATGTTTACAATACCATCTGATTACAAAAAGTCAGAATTGAAGTTACAGATGGAAAAGGATAACGAGTGATAAAATAACTATATTTTTCCAGCAAAATAATCCATTTTTTTAACATTTAATATCTCTGAGACATAATCACATTTTGCTCTAAGAATAAAATATGATTTTTTCTGATTCAATAATGTCTCAAAGTTTGCATGTCCTTTTGCAATCACCATATCAACTGAATTGAAAATCTTAATAAATTTATCACTCACTTCTTCCATAATAATCCCTAAAGAATCTGTTCCTGTGGGTATAATCTCAGCAAAATCCTGTATACCAGTTTCTTCAATTTCTTTAATCGTTATATCATTTATTATTGCACCACTTTTCACACTCACATATAGTTTTTTATCCTTTATCTCCTCAAGGAATATTTTATCAAAAAAGATCTCACCTGAATTATCAGTTATAAAAAGTATACTTTTTGAACTTTTAATTTTTCTGATAAAATCTTTCAGACTTTTTTCAGGAAGGATGAAATTTAATTCCTCCTTAATATTTTGGAAATTTAAATTCACAATACCTGTGGCACCAAGGTCAATAGAATTTCCAACACAGGAAATCTTTATCGCATCAATAAATGGGTTTTCAGATTCTTTAATAATCTCTTTCAAAATATTATAAACCTTTTTACCAATATTGTTCTGCTTTTTCTTCTCCTCTTTATAAGGGTCTTCAATACCTGTTATTGATTTTATCTTTCTAAATATTATTGTTCCAAGATGTGCAGGAGTGAGCGAATAATCAATATCCTTTACTTCATTAAGTATTTCTTTCATTATATTCTCATCATTTTCTTTACCTATAAATTTTAAAGTTCTGTAAGCGAATTCTAATGCACAGGGAATGCAAATATTCTTAATCTTCATTGAAATGTTTAAACCCTTTATGAGTTATCCTTTTCCCATCAAGATAAACACCTTTCCCTTCTTTAACTTCACCTATAATCTTAACAAATTTTAAATTTATTTTTTCAGGTGATGTGAAAAGTAATTCGTATTCTTCGCCGCTGTTTATACAAAAGTCTACAAAGTTTAAATTATTTTTTTTACAATGTTCAACTGCCTTTTTATTAAATGGGATTTTATCAGAATAAATATCAAGCCTCACACTGCTTGCAAAAGATAATCTTTCTGAATCAATCACAAGGCCATCAGAGATATCAATCATTGAATTTATTTTGTATTTTTTTGTGAGAATTTTCACTTCTCTTATTTTTGGTAAAGGATAAAGAAATTTCTCATTAAAAATATTCAAATCATAACCAATCCTTGAAAGTCCTAAATCTCCTGTGATATATATAAAATCACCTGATCTTGCACCATTCCTTAAAATTGGTTTTTTTATTTTACCAAAGACAGTGTAAGATAAGACAACCTTTTCGCTCTTAACGGTATCTCCACCTATTATCTGAACTTTGAAAATATTTGAAAGATTCATCATCCCTCTCATTAAAGATTTAAAAAATTTATCGTCAAAATTTTGAGGAAGTCCTATTCCTAAAAGGAAATATAAGGGTTCACCACCTATTGCTGCTATGTCACTCAATGCACCTGCAAATGTTCTCCATCCTATTCCTTCTGGTGGTATATTTAAATTGAAATGTGTCCCTTCAATGTATATATCTTTTGTGATTGCATAATTTCCTATGATAGCACAATCATCACCAATTCCGAGTTTTATCTTTCTGAATTTCCTGAAATTTTTATTTATGAAATTGATGATACCTTCTTCAGTCTTCTTCAATCTTTATTTACTTTCTTTTTTAATTCTTCCTTTTTGCTCTCAAGTGAAATAATGAGTGAATGAACAGGTTCTGCACCACTGCTTATAATAAGGCCTGTTAAAAAATAATCAATATAGAGCATAAAATTACTTGTTTCACGAATTATTCCCATTTCTCCTAATATTCCGATTTTACCAATAAATGTTATTAAAAGAGAAATAAATGTTGATAATAACCACATTATCTTCTTTCTTTTCTTTTTCGGGATAAATTCACTTATCTGTTCAAGTGCTCTTTCAATTACAAGTGATATAGCAAAAATTAAGAAAAATTTCTGCATAAAATAAAAGGGGGCTTAAAGCCCCCTTTTAATTAAGATACTGCCTTCTTCAATTCGTTTCCAGCCTTGAATACTGGAACTTTCTTCGCAGGTATTTTAATAATCTGGCCATTGCGTGGATTTCTTCCCTGTCTTGCTTTCCTCTTCCTTACTGCGAATGTTCCAAATCCAACTAATGTCACTTTTTCGCCTTTTTTCAGAGCCTTCGTAATGTTCCCAATAACTGCATCAAGTGACTTCTGTGCCTGCTTTTTTGAGATACCTGCTTCTTTCGCAATTTGCTCAATCATTTGTTTTTTGTTCACCAATCACCTCCTTTTGGTTTCAAAAATATACATAAAATCTTGCTTTTTGTCAAGTATTTTTTTTATTTTTGTTAATTTAAGTTCCTTCCATATTTCTTGACAATTTTTTTATTTTGAGAATAATTAAATAATATGGATTTTGATTTATATTTCTCTGAAGTTATTGAAGAATTAAAATCAATCTGGCATAAGATTTTTACCCTTGATACTCAAGAATTACATTATGGTTTTACAGGAAAAAAGACAAAATTGTCATTGATAATGTTTTACTATTACACTTATGAAGGAAATGATAAGGTTTCTCCATTTAAAAAACTTATAAGAAATATAATTGCAATATCCAATAATCCAAATATGAGCATAAGGGAGAATGAGTCATATCTTAGAATAGATGAAATAAAAGATATAAAACCATATCAGTCTGAAATTTTAAATCAGAAAGAAAGTGATAGAAAGATATTAACCCTTGAGAAAAAACTCTCAACATTTACAAATGAAAATATCTTTATAGCAGTATTCCTTGAAAAGATAGTTTGGGATTTAAAAAGGTTAAAATCTGTTTTAGAAAAATTGATTTCGGATTTTGAACAAGAAAAGGAAAACAGCAATAAAGAAGAAAAATTAGAAAAGTGTGAAAATTATCTGGAAATTTTTAATGAGTGTGTTCAAAAGATTGATTATTATCTGCCAAGATTTACATCATTAAGATTTCTTCCATTTCTTTCTTCTATTCCTTTTGGTTTCCCTTTTCCAGTTTTTTCAGAAAAAATTTATAAGAATAGACTTTACAGGGATATATGGAATTTTTATAGAGAGTATTCAAGGTTTTTGATACCAGATGATAAAGAAATTGATTTATGTTTGATTGCGGATTGGAGGATATATGAATTGTGGGTTTTGTTTAAGATAAAAAATGGGATTAGAAAAATTTTCAACGAAGAGCCTGAAGTTGAAATGAAAGAGATTGAAGAAGAGGTTATAATAGATACTAAAAAAGAACTTAAAGATGTATTTGATAAAAACTTTCTCACTTATATATGGAATAATTTTATTTTGGAATATCAATATCCTATTGGTAATAAAAACGAAATTTATCGCACAATTTCAACACCCATAAGACCTGATATAATTTTTTATAATGAAAAAAATAAGGATAAACTTATATTGTTTGATGCAAAGTATAATAAATTATTTTCTGAACTTGAAAAGAAATCAGGGGATGATTTTCATAGTGCATATGTCCAGATGCATATGTACAGAGACAATATAAGAATTGATAGGATAAAAAAACCTGTTCAATTAGGTATGATATTTTTCCCTGGTGAAATTGATAGCGGGAGTAATACGCATTTGTCAAAACTTCTTCTTACAGATTTTGAAAAAGCATGGGAGGAAGGAATAACAATATACAATCTAAAAGATAAAAAAGATATTGTAAAACTTGAAGAAATTTTAAAATTAATAATTAAAAAACTAAAAAACGGAGGTCAAAATGGATGAAAAAAAATTTAAAGATGCTGTGTGGAAATATGTATGTGGACGCACATTAGAACAAATCAGCAAAATATGCGAAAAATTTGATAATATCAGAATATTATTGTGCGAGAAAGGAGATGCACAAGATAGGAGCTCTTTTAGGAAAATAGCAAGATGCAAGGATGACGATAAACCTGTTAATATAAATAAATTAAAAAATGAGATTATCAATTTAATTTCTAATTTGGATTTAATTTTTGATTGGTATCCTGCTTACAAGGATGAGATTATAGATATTGATAAAATCTTAGAGAAAAAAGGAGAATTTGTGAAATTAGCAATTGAGAAAGAAAGATACTTAGACGAGGAAGACTTGGAACGCATTATTGACTACGACAGGGAAATTAAAAAAGATGGGGAATTGGTTAAAATGGCAATTGAGAAAAAGGAATACTTATACGAGGAAGGATTGAAACTCATTATTGACTACGACAGAGAACTTAAAAAAGATGGGGAATTGGTAAAATATTTAATTGAAAAAAGAGGATACATAGGCGTTGAAGGATTGAAACGCATTATTGACTATGACAGAGAACTTAAAAAAGATGGGGAATTGGTAAAAATGGCTTTAAAAAAGCAATCAGTATATTCAGGTAAGGAAGAATTAAATTTTATTATTAAATTGATTATTAATTATTGTATAGAACTTGGGGTAAAAGGTATAGAGTTATTTAAACAGGCAATTGAAAATCCATCTTATTATCCATTATATTCTGAAAACTATGGACTCATTATTAATTATGACAGAGAACTTAAAAAAGATGGGGAATTGATAAAATATGCAATCGAAAAAAAAGGAGGCATAGGCGTTGAAGAATTGAAACTCATTATTGACTACGACAGAGAACTTAAAAAAGATGGGGAATTGATAAAATATGCAATCGAAAAAAAAGGAGGCATAGATGTTGAAGAATTGAAACTCATTATTGACTACGACAGAGAACTTAAAAAAGATGGGGAATTGGTTAAAATAGCAATTGAGAAAAAGGGATACTTATACGAGAAAGACTTGAAACTCATTATTGACTACGACAGAGAACTTAAAAAAGATGGGGAATTGGTAAAATTGGCAATTGAAAAAATAGGAGACATAGGCGTTGAAGAATTGAAACTCACTATTGACTACGACAGGGAACTTAAAAAAGATGGGGAATTGATGAAGTTGGCAATTGAAAGGTCCGAAATAGGGACTGGCGAATTAGAACTTATCATTGAATATGATAAAGAACTCAAAAAGGATGGGGAATTTGTAAAATATCTCGTTGAAAATGATAAAATAGAAAATCCTGTAAATTCGGACTTGTTATCCCTTATTTATAAATATGATAAAACTTTAAATAATGATTTTGCTCTTATAAATTATTTATTAAATAAAAAACTTAATGTTGAAGGGGATATTTTTAAAGGGATAGATAAAGAACTTGGAGTAAAGAAGGCATTAGAAATAAAGGATTTTGATGAAATATTGGATGAATTTTATAAAATAAAAGATATATTCTATTATAAAGAAAATTTATTATCTGAACTTTATTCAGCAATAAAGATAGACCCTCATTTTGTTATACTTTCAGGACCACCAGGAACAGGTAAAACTGCATTCGCAATATTATTTGCAGCAGTATATCTTGGTATTGAATTAGACAAAGATGTGAATAATGTAAGGGAGTTATTGGATGAAATCCAAAGAGAACAGACTTTTAAAGATTATGCAATAATTGTGAGAACAAGACCAGAATGGACAAACCCTAAGGATATAATTGGATATAGGGATATAAATGGTAATTTCAGAGAAGGTATAATCTACAGATTATTAGAAAGTGCTGGTAAGGATGAAAACAAAGAGAAAACATATTTTATTATATTTGATGAGTTTAATTTATCACATCCTGAACATTATCTTTCAGATATTATTTCCGTTATAGAAAGCGGTGGTTTTATCATCACTGATAATGGAGAAATCCCTTATAACAAAAACATATTCATAATTGCGACAGTGAATAACGATGAGACAACACAAAATTTAAGCCCAAGATTATTAAGCCGTGCACACAAAATTGAGATAAAGACAGACTGGGAACTAATTAAAGAAGAAAATGAAATAAAAGAAATCCTTAAAGCATTTGATGAATCTTTATCAAAAATTGGTTTTGGTCTTGGATATAGAGATTATTACCAATGTAAAGAATTTTTAAAAGAATGTAAAGAATCATTTGATAAAAATGAAGCACTGGACATATTTTTGAAGAATAAACTTATTCCAAAATTAAGAGGTGGAGAAGAACTTCATAAGTGTCTTACCGAAATGATAGATATTGCTGAAAAGAAATTGAGAGAAGACTCGGAAACAAAAAAATCACTTGAAGATAAATTAAAAGAACTTGAATTAAAAGGTTTTATTTCCTAAAATCTAATCGGGGTCAGTCATAAACCGACAACGAAGTTGTCGCCCCGAGTGAAATGAGGGGTCTCATTTAAACATTTGTGAATAGCAAATAATGGATTGCCACGGCACCTTTGTTGCCTCGCAATGACTTTTTGGGTTGTAATGAATATGCGATTGCCATATTCACTTTGCATAAATTTTCCACAATGCCTTAAATTATATCTTGACAACCGCCAAATATTAGATACATTTTAATAGATTGTTCTCAAATTTGAAAGAACAAAATTAAAAAACAAAAAGGAGATATTATGATATTTTTTTCATTTTTTTATGTTTTATGTGGTTTTATGTTTAAGACAAACCAGACAAATACAAAACTTATAAATGTTGAATTTACTACTGGTGATTATATCATAGAGAACATAACAATAGATAATAAGATATTTTCAAGAATCATCTATCCTGATGGAGTTCCTTCTCTTGAAGAAGGGAAACCCGAACTTCCGAGTATTTCAAGAAGTGTGATTATACCAGATGATGGATTGATGGAAACAAGAATTATAAACATTGAAGCAGAGACAATAAATGTTAATACTATTATTCCTTCAAAAGGGAATTTAAAAAGAAATGTCATACCGGATACAATCCCTTATGTTTTTGATAAAATTTATAATGAAGATAAATTTTATCCTGATGTTATCATAGAAAAATCAAAGGAGTTTATTTTAAGAGATTTCAGGGGAATAACAATAAAGTTTAATCCTTTTATATACAATCCAAAGAAGAACAGATTGATAATAGTAAAAAAAGTCGTAGTTCAGATTTATGAAAAAGGAAAAGGTGGTGAAAATATACTAAATAGGAAAAATTTAAAAATAAGCAGGGATTTCTCGGAGATTTACAAAAACTTCTTTATCAACTATGAAAACACTCTAAAAATATATCCTTTTCTTTTTGATACATTGGGTAAGATGCTTATTATAACAGCAGATGTATTCTATGATAATTTTAACGATTTTATAAACTGGAAGATGAAAAAAGGGATAGAGGTTGAGATTTGCAGCGTCTCAACAATAGGGAATAATTCAACTGCAATAAAATCAAAAATCCAGAATAAATATAATAATGATGGTGTAACATGGATTTTACTCGTAGGCGAGGCAAATCTTGTTTCAACAATCGCAGGTTCATACGATGAGACCTGTGATCCAACTTATGGTTATCTTTCAGGTTCTGATAATTATCCAGATGCATTCATAAGCAGATTTTCAGGCATTTCAGAAACACAGATTGATAATCAGATTTTGAGGGTTTTAAACTATGAAAGGAATCCACCGCAGGGATTATCATGGGATTGGTATCATAAGGGATTACTCACTGCTTCAAATGAAGGAAGTCCAGCAGATTCAACAAGGGCTAACTGGTTAAAGGATACTTTACTTTCATACACATACACAGAGATTACAAAGGTTTATGAACCCTGGGGAACAGATGCAATGATAACAAATGCACTAAACAATGGAAGAAGCATTCTAAACCATATAGGTCATGGGAGTGAGACAGGTTTTGGGACGAATACAGCATTCTGGTTTGATGTGAATGATGTGAATAACCTTAATAATACAAATATGCTTCCATTTCTTTATCTTTGTGCCTGTTTATCTGGTGATTTTGATGCAGTTGCGACCTGCTGTGCAGAAGCATGGATGTGGGCAGGGACTCCATCAGCACCAAAAGGAGCAATAGGTGTTTATGCATCTTCTGTCCTTCAATCGTGGGTTCCACCTACTGTCTCTCAGAATCACGCAATGGGGCTTCTGAAAAGGGAAAAAACAACAACAATAGGTGGATTATGTTTTAATGGTTCTATGTATATGTATGAACAGACAGGTGATCTGGAGATGCTTGAGACCTGGCATATTTTTGGTGATGCTTCACTGGATTTAAGGACTGATTCACCTGATACTCTCTTGGTAGAACATAGTTCTTTTGTTATTCCATCACCTAATACATTTTCAGTAAATGTTAAAGATAATGATGGAATAACACCTATAAAAGATGCAATTGTATGTCTTTATATTCCTAATCAGGAGCCAATCCTACATATAGCAGGTTATACTGATATAAATGGGAATATTGAATTTAATATATCACCATTAAATGTTGGTGATACTATGTGGGTAACAGTAACGAAACACAATTACAGACCATACGAGGGATATGCAATAGTTCTTGATGTTGGTATGCCTTCAAAACCAGAGATTATAAAACCATTCAATTATGCGAAATTAAAAGAAAAAAATCCAACTATTTCATTATACTCTGAAGACCCACAGGATGATGATATTGTTTATTGTATATATTATGACACTCTCTACAATTTCAGCACAGCAGAAAGCATTGTGACAGCAAATTATCAAAGCAAAGATACAATAGATGTAACTTTCCCATCAGCAATGATAAATAACAAAACATACTGGTTTAAGGTAAAATGTAAAGACCCGAATGGCTCAAATATCTGGACGCAGTTTTCTAATACTCAATCTTTCACAATTGATACAACGCTTGCACAGGGAACTTGTTCCTGGTTCATGCAAAAGAAGGAACAATTCTTTTCCTGTATTTTAAGTGGGACAGAAATTCAAGGTGATAGCGTTATACTTCTCCCTTTTGGTGATACAATCATTGACACTCTGGTTTTTGAGAATTTTGAAAATGGTAATTTACCTCAAAACTGGACAATAATAAATGGTAATAGCGATTCTTATCAATGGAGTATTGGAACTACTGGTGATATAGGTTCTTATACTCCACCAAATTATGGAACAAAATATGCATATTATTCGGATGATGATGCAGGAAATGGGGTTATAAATTATAATGAAGAGATAATAACTTCACCAATTTATGTTGGAAATCTTCAGGGGAAACTTGAGGTTGTATATTCTTATGGATTTAGGCTTTATCAGAATGGTGAGAAGTTCAGATTTAAGATGAGAAAGAAAACTGGTGGTGTCTGGGGGAACTGGCAGGATAAAATCGTTTATATAGCAAGCAGTAGTGGTGAAGAAAGAATTGATATAATGAATGAATTACCCTGCGATTCAATAATGTTTTCCTGGTTTTATAGTGATAGTACTGCATCCTCACATTGGGGATATGCGTGCGCATTTGATAATTTTGGCTTGATAAATACATATCAATTACAGAACAATTATGGTTCTATAGTTAGTCCTGAGATAAAATTCAGCGACCTATCTAAAACATTTCAAAGAAACCTATGGGGAGATATTATATTCACAAAATCCTCTCCATCAGATTCAATAGGATTGCAGGTAGAATACTACAATGGTTCAGGTTGGGAACTTATCCCTGATAATCTGGTAACAGGGAACTCAAGCGGAATTTTCACAAATGAAATCTCTGGAAGGATTTCTCTTTCTAATATAAATGATACACTAACATACGGAAGGATAAGGATAAAAGCATCATTTTATAGAGGCACAAAAAGTTCTGGTGAGCCAAGACTTCTTTCATGGGAGGTTGGAAATCTCAATAACTATGTTGGTCTGGATGAAGAAAATGATGAAAGATATTGTTATTTCTCAATAAGTTCAAATCTTGCAAAAAATGAGTTTATGTTTAGTTTTATATTCCCTTCACATTCTAATCCAACATTAAAAATATTTGATATAAATGGTAGGATTGTTAAGGAGTTTGACCAGAAGACATTGATGTGTTCAAAAGAAATACACTGGAAAGGTGAGAATAACACAGGGAAAATTCTACCTTCAGGGATATATTTTATCAAAGCAGAGGTAGATAAATACAGAAAAATAGAAAAGATTATATTTTTAAGATAATTTGTATTCTGGGGTCAGTCATAAACCTACAACGATGTAGTGGCAAACCTATATGTTTGCCCTCTCTATAGGTGATATCATTTTTTAGTGTCATTTCGAAAGAGGGTTGAAAACCCTCAGTGAGAAATCGCATACTCACTTGATAGTATCGGTTTGCCTTTGTTCAAACATTAACACCATTCCATTGAAGTCAATATGCGATTGCCACGCACCTTTGTTGCCTCGCAATGACATTCCTTTTTGTGATTCATAAGCATGAAGGGATGAGGAATTTTATTTAAACATTGCAAATTTAAGTTTGAAAAATCCAAAATGCAGATCAAAAATTTACAAAATATACTTGACTTTTTAAAATTATTTAGTATATTAAAAAGAAAAAAGGGAGGTATTATGAGTAGATTTTTTGTTGTTTTAATGTTTGTCGCACTTTTGGGTTTTGTGGGTTGTCAGAAGGTTGATTTGACACCTGTAACACAGAAACTTGATGAACTTACAAAAAGGGTTGAGACAATTGAAAAGGCAATTCAGCCATTACTTACACCTGACACCACAAAGACAAGCATCACACCTGAACTGAAGATGGAACTTGATAAGATTAAGAAAGAGATTGCAGGGGTGAAGAACGCACTAAACGACCTTGAAGGTAAGTATTCAGACCATATAAAGAAGTATCATTCTGGAACAGTAAAATAAAAAGGGGTGAAAGATGAAAAAACTATTAATTTTAGGACTTTTTATCATTCTTTTGGCATTTATTGGTTGTGAATCAGAGATTGCAATTGAAGCCCCTTCTAATCTTACAGTGAAAGTTACTGGTGCAGATTCACTTGGTCTTGCATTCTCCTGGGATCCTTCACCAACATCTGGTATAGATGGGTATAGACTTTACTGGGATGAAGACGATTCCCTTATGTGGGAAGGAACACAGACAACCTGCGCACTTACAAATCCACCAATTGGAACATTCTATGTTACTGCATATAAAGGAACAAAGAGTGAATCAGACCCATCTAATGAGATCAATACAGCACCTGTAACAGGAACAAATCAGGGACCAATATATTACATTTCTGACACATCACCTGATCATCCATCTGCATATTACTGGAATGAGGATGGAACAGGTTCAACGGTGGCATTAAGTGATACAGCGAATAAGTATAAGGCTGATATGTATCTTGATGCCGAGGATTGTCTTGCTTCACCAAGTATCTTAGGTTCAAACTATCATACTACAGGATTTAAGGAATCTTCTTCCACATTTGATGCACTTGAAACAGCAGATCTTACAGGTTATACAAATGCGACAACAGTTGTTTCAGCAAACAAGGTTTATGTCCTCTGGCTTACTGACACAAAGCAGTATGTGAAGATAGAGATTTCAAATTATAATGCAACGACCCATTCAATAACATTTAGATACGCATTGCAGAAAATCCCGGGTTATAGAAGATTTAAGTAAAGATTTCAGGGGCAAGAGCAACTCTTGCCCCTTTTTATTAAATAATAAGAACTTATAATTCCACCTAAAATAACACCTAAATAACAGGTTATAAATCTCCACAAGATAATATAAATACCTAATAATTCATAAGGACAAACATCTTTAAATATTCCATAAGCACCAAATTCTGCAAAGCCTGATGATGCGGGTGTTGGAAGGAAGTTTAATGAATATGTTAATATAATCTGCAATAATGAGACCTTTATAAAATCAATATTTACACCAAGACCTTTTAAGATAAAAGGTGCAGTTATGAAATAAAAAATTAAGGATATAATTGTAAAAATAAATGCAAAAAGTATTTCTTTTTTTCTCTTAGCAAAATCTTTAAGGAATATCTCTTTAAACCTTTCAATACCAGATGATAAATTCTGGAACCTTTTAATCTTTACACCGAGGAAGATGAGAATAAAAATAATAAAGAAGAAAGAGTAGAAAAATAATAGGTAATAAAATAAACCGAGGAAAACAGGTGAATTGAAAGAACCTGTTTTAAGAAAAATGAAAGGTAGAAAAAATGGGAATGCGATTGCAGAAAGAATACCCCTTGTAAGGATTATTGCACTCCCTTCGGGTATCGTTATTCCATCTTTTTTCAGAAAATAAATCTGTAAAGGAACACCACCTATCTGGAAAGGTGTTAGACCACCAAGAAATTGACCACTTAAAATGAACAATGTTGAACTCCTGATACCCAAATTCTTTCCTAAAGCCCTTGAAATAAAAATAGACCTTATAATATCAGAAAAGAATCTCATACCTGTTGTTAATATTGAAAGAAGGATAAATATAAAAGATGTGTTTCTTAAAGCATATAATGTTTTTGGAGAAGTTGTTTTAATGAAAATAACGAGTATTGAAATGAAAGAAATAAAAATAAAGATCTTAAGATTGAGAATTAATTTTTCCCTCAATTTCCTTTTCTCCAATATGGAAGACCTTTAATGTGAGTATTCCTCCTATTATAGCGGATAGATAGAATGTGAAAAACCTCCATAGGATTGAGTATATGCCGAGAATATACTTCGGTGCAATCGTAGCGAAAAGAAGTGCAAAACCACCTTCAGCAGCACCTGTGCTTCCAGGTGTTGGAAAGAAGAATGTTATAAGGACAATGAATAATTGAAGTATAAATGTATGTGCAAAATTTGCGTTTATACCAAGCCCTTTTAATATCAGTGGTGCAACAGAATAACAGGAAAGGAATGCTATGTCTGTGAATACATAAGCAATCAAAGTATGAAAAATCTTTCTCCTTGCAAAAATAATGAATTTTTCCCTCATATCATAAAATTCATCCGAAAGTCTTAAAATACCTTCTTTTATCTTCCTTATCTTTACTATCTTTGCAAACTTAAAAAGTGCCAATTTCAACCATACAGGTTTTATTATGAATATAATGAACAATATTATAACAACGGAATAAACAATCAAACTATAAAGAAAGAGTGTGAAAAATTCATTAGAAAGTTTAAAAAGAGGGAGAATGAAAGGTAATGTTGTTAAGAAGAAAAGTCCAAAAAATACACCCCTTAAAAATATTATGAGTGTCCCTTTACCAACTGATACACCATTTTTATGCAAAAGATATATCTGGATAGGGAATCCACCCGTCTGGAAAGGTGTTATCGCTGCAAGGAAAGAACCCATAAGATTTATATCAAAAGATATTGATAATGGAAGGAATTTTCCGGTTACACCATGTATAATTGTGTGAACCCTTAATGCATCAAATAAAACATATATAAACCAGAGGAGAAAAGAAAGTAAAAGAAATTTTATCTGAAATGATTTTAATGCACTAAATGTCTCCCTTGAAGTTGTGATGGCTAAAAGTAAAGTGATTGTTATAACAAGGAGAACAAAAAATAACCTGATTCCCTTTTTAAGATTCATTTTACCCAATCAAGGATAGTTTTAAAAACATCCTCTTTTTTATTATCAAGTGTAAGAACATGTGTTGCATCATCTATAAATGAGATTTTCTTCTTTGTCTTCAATCTTTTAAAAACAAATATGGATGATAATGGTTTCACCATCTCGTCTTTTAATCCGTGTATGATAAGTGTGGGTGATTTTACTAATCCTATTTTTTTCACAAATTCATTCCTTGCCCTCAATAATTGATAAACACTGAAGGCAGGTGCGAAATGATATGATTCAGGATTCAAACTTTTATCACATATCCGAACAAGTTTATTTCTCACCATCAAACCAAAGGGTGCAAGGCTAAAAGAAGCCTTTTTAATATAGACAGCAGGTGCAAGAAGTATAAGTTTCTCAGGAATTTTTATAGATGCTATAATCCCTGATAATAGAGCACCCATTGATAAACCACATAAGAATACCTTCTCATATTTTTTCTCCATCTCATTATAGAATTCTATAAGTTGATTCTTCCAGTCTTCAAGTTTAACATCTTTGAGACTTTCAGGTTTATCTCTGTGCCCTAAGAGCAATGGGTATTCGGGTGAAAATCCATATTTTTTAAGATATTCTCCAAGTTTCTTCATCTCATAAGGTGTTCCTCCAAATCCATGGACAAGTATAATGCAGTTTCTCATATCATCACCCAAATGTGAATAATTTTGAAATATATTCACCAAAAATAAGAACTATAAATCCACCTGATGCAAGGAAAGGACCAAAAGGTATCTCTGTTTTCATATCTTTCTTATTCTTTATCACAAAATAAATACCATAAACTGAACCTAAGATAGATGCAATGAATAAAGAAAGAAAGAAATAAGGTGCTGATGTGAATGAACCAATAAGTGCTGCAACCCTTATATCACCAAGCCCCATTGCCTCTTTCTTAAAAATAAATCTTCCTGTAAAATAGATGAGTATAATCGTTATTCCACCAGCAAACGCACCTGTTAAAGAAGAAAAAATTTCACCTTTGAAGAATGAAATTATAATACCTGCAAAAATTCCAGGAATTGCTATAACATCAGGGATAAGCATCGTTTCAATATCTATAAAAGAGATTGGTATCATCAAGAAAAGATACATAGAGATTTTTAAAAAGTCAAGTGAAAATCCATATCTTATGTAAAGAAAGACAGGTATAATACCTGAGATTGATTCAACAATTATATACCTTGGTGAGATCGGTTTTTTACAGAACCGGCATCTTCCCTTAAGAATGATATAACTTATCACAGGTATATTATCATAAAACCTTATTTTATTTCCGCAGTATGGACAATGTGATGGAGGAAAAACTATTGATATCTTTTTTGGGAGTCTATAGATAATTACATTTAAAAATGAACCGAGAGAAGCACCAATAAAAAATATTAATATTATTATCACTCTATCACCCTTCCTATGAATTCAAGTTCAAGTTCACCAGATAAAGTATCAAGATGATTTATTCTTGTTATTATTTTCTCTCCCACCCTGAACTTCTTCCATCTCCCAATCAGTTCATTCTCAAATGCCCTGTAGTTATCTTCGGGAAGTAATGAGACAGGGATAAAGCCAGAGATAAGGAAATCTTCAAGTTCAACAAAAACACCTTTATTTGAAACACCTTTTATAAGCCCTGTAAATTCTTTATCCCTATTTTTCTCAAGATACTTAAGGACGAATAATTCCTGTGCCTTCCTTTCAGCCTCCTGTGCCTTCCACTCCATATCTGTTGAATGCTCTGCAATTTTTTCAAGTTCTTTCAAACTATAATCTTCACCTTTTATAATTCTATGGACAACAAGGTCAGGGTATCTCCTTACTGGTGATGTGAAATGTGTGTAAAGTTGTGAGGCAAGGGCAAAATGTGAAGAAGGATATGCAACATATCTTGCCCTTTTCATACATCTTAAAAGTTCATAATTCAAAATCTTTTCAAGGGGTTCACCTTTAATATATTCAAGGAATTTAAAAAGTGCTTCCCTTGTTATTCCTTCAAGTTTATATCCAAGAAGACCTACAAATCTTTTGAATTCCTGTAATTTTATCTCATCAGGTTCCTCATGTATCCTGAATATCCCTCTCTCAAATTTCAGTTGTTCATTGGCAATCATCTCATTTGTTAGCACCATAAATTCTTCTATTAAATCATGTGATGATAATCTCTTCTCAGGCATAATAATAATCTCTTCATCTATTATTCTCACTTCAACTTTTGGTATGTTGAAATCAAGCCTCTTTAATCTCAATTTTTTCTTTTCAATAATTTTTGAAAGTTCATATAGTTCTTTTAAGTATTTTCCGAGTTTTGTTTTATGGTCTGAATTTATGAGTTTTTCAGCCTCCTCATAACTCAATCTTTTTTTATTCCTTACAACAGCACTATCAATTGAATAGTCAAGGACATCACCAGATTCATCTATCTTCATTGTAACTGTTATAACCTTCTTATCCTCATTCTCTGTTATACTTATTTTATCAGTGAGTTCTTTTGGAAGCATATAAAAAGTCTTATAAGGGAGGTAAACGGTGAGACCTCTTCTCTGTGCCTCTTTATCTATCTCTGTATTCTTTTTTACATAACTTGAAACATCAGCAATGTGGACATAAAGATAATATTTCCCCTTAATCTTTCTTATTGATATCGCATCATCAAAATCTTTTGCATCTTCAGGGTCTATTGTTATCACAAACTCTTTTCTTAAATCTTTTACCTTTTCTTTTATATTGAAATTTATCCTTTTAGCCTCTTCAATCACATTTTTGGGGAATTCATCCTTTAATGAGAATGTCTCTTCAAGTATGTATCTTTCAATCTCATCTTTTTCTATCTTTTTCAGTATAACGCAATTTGGTGCATATCTCCTTGATTCCCATTTGGTGAATCTTGCGAGAACAGTATCACCTTTTTTAAACTTTTTCTTATTAAAATTTTCTATATAAAAAAGATAAGGGACATTTTTATCAAAAACATAGAGATATGGCACACCCCTTTCTATCACTATCCTTCCAACATACTTTTCTTTTCCTCTTCTTAAGACATTAATGACCTTCCCAATATACTTTGAACCTTCTTTTATCTTTATAGCAGAAACTATATCACCATTTAATGCTGTAGAAGCGTAATGCTGAGGAATGAAGATATCTTCTGAACCATCTTCAGGTATTAAAAATCCATATCCACCATTTTTGCCATCAAATTTTCCTATGATTATTTTTTCTTTTTTCTTCAATTTATCTCTCTCTCAGTTCCTTCAGTATCTTTTTCTTATCTTCTTTCACATCTTTCGCATCTTTTATAATCCTTGCAGGAACTCCCGCAACGACCTTTCCTTCAGGGACATCTTCAATCACAACAGCACCTGCCCCAACAATGGAACCTCTCTTTATATTAACACCTTCAAGAACAACTGCATTTGCTCCGACTATAACATTATCCTCAATTATGACAGGTTTTTCTGAAGGTGGTTCAAGGACGCCCGCTATAACAGCACCTGCACCAATATGGCAGTCTTTCCCTATTATTGCCCTTGCACCAATAACAGCATTCATATCTATCATTGTTCTATCACCTATCTCAGCACCAATATTCACAACAGCCCCCATCAGTATAATGGAATCCTTTCCTATCTTCGCACCTTCCCTTATTATTGCACCAGGCTCTATCCTTGCTTCTAATTTCCTTAAATCAATAAGTGGAATCGCTGAATACCTTCCCTTCACATCAACATATATATCTTTCTGTTCAATAATAATCTTCTTAATATCCTCCCAATCCCCAATTATTATGTAATCTTCGCCAAATCCAAAAATATGGATTTTGAGTTCTCTTGCTTTACTGAGATCAACCTTCCCTTTTAAAAATACAATGGATGGTGTTGTTTTTTTTGCCTTTGAGATGACCTCTGCTATTTCCTTATAGTCCATATATCCTCCATTGAATAAAGCCCTGGGGATTTATTCAGAATCCATTCGCATGCAAGGATTGCTCCAATTGCGAATATTCTTCTTGTCCTTGCCCTGTGAACAATCTCTATATTTTCACCTTCCCCGAACATAAAGATATAATGTGTTCCAGGCTCATCCTTTGCTCTTATTGAAAATGTTTCAACAGGGTTAATAAAATCTCCTATCTTCTTTGCTGTTCCACTCGGCTTATCTTTTTTCTGGATATGATGCGCTTCAAGTATATATGTTGTGAAGAATTTCTTTATTTCATCAGGGAAAGAATTCAGAAAATGAAAGATGAGGTTCACTCCGAGTGAGAAATTTGGCGAATAAACTATAGGTATTAATCTTTTAGGTTCATCAAAAATATCCTTTTTTATCCCGGTTGTTCCACTCACAAGTGGAATCTTATTTTTCACGCAATATTCTATTGCACTTAAAAGACCTTCTTCATTTGAGAAATCAAGAATGCAATCAACTCTTTCTTTTATATCATTCAAACTCCTTATCTCACCTCTTAAATCAATCTTTATAACATCATATCCTTTTTCAATAGCGTATTCAGCGGCAGTAGAACCCATCTTACCAAGCCCACCAACGATTCCAATCTTCATATTCACCCCTTTAATATTTTGTATTTTAAAAGAACCTTTTTTAGTTTCTCTTTATTATCAGATGAAAGTTCTGTGAGTGGTAATCTTGGTTTACCCATATCAAAACCCATCATATTCAATGCTGCCTTAACAGGTATTGGATTTGTATCTATGAAGAGTGCATCTGAAACCTCAACTATCTCCTGATTCATAGATATTGCTGATGATAGATCACCTTTAAGAAGTAAGTCAACAAATTTTTTCACCCTTTCAGGTATTATGTTTGCAGTAACAGAGATAACACCTTTTCCGCCAATACACATTACAGGCAAGGTTATAAAATCATCCCCTGAAAGAAGGACGAAATCTTTTTCAGCGTAAAAAATAATCTTCATCATTCCCTTCAGATCTCCGCTTGCCTCTTTTATCCCTATAATATTTTTTATCTTTGACAATTCTGCTATTGTCTCTGGCTTTATTGAAACACCTGTCCTTGAAGGGACATTGTAAATAATTATCTTAACATCGCAGGATTCTGCAACCTTTAAGAAGTGATGATAAAGCCCTTCCTGATTTGGTTTATTGTAATATGGTGTGATAACAAGGACAAATTCAGCACCAAGTTCTTTTGCCCTCTTTGTTTCTTTTATTGTTTTTTCAGTTGAATTTGTGCCTGTCCCAACAATCACAGGGACCTTTGAATACTCAAGTGTCTTAGATATAATCTCATCTTTCTCTTTTTCGTTCAATGTTGGAGATTCACCTGTTGTTCCGAGGACAAGGATTGCATCTGTCCCTGAACGATTGTGAAATTCTATGAGTTCTTTTAATGTTTTTAGATTCACACCATCCTCTTTGAATGGTGTTGATAATGCAACGATTGAACCTTTTATCATATCTTCCTCCTTCTTATGTTATAAGGTGGAATATTCAATTCCTCCCTGTATTTAGATACAGTTCTTCTATTTATCTTAATGCCCATATCTAAAAGAATTTTCAGAATTTCTGTATCTTTTAATGGTTCTTTCTCTTCAGAGATAATCTTTTTAATAGTCTCCTTTATATAATCCCTTGAAATCTCTTTTTTATGTTTTGAGGGAGGACTAAAAAAATCTTTTATGTTATAAACCTTATCATTAAATTGGACATACACATCTTTTAAAAGCCTTGAACAGGTTGAAACACTCACATTCAATTTTTCAGATATATCCATAAACCTTAAAGGTTTCTTATAACCTTCCCCCTTCAATAAAAACTCTCTCTGCTCTTTTATTATAAACTCAATCATATTCCTAAATGTCCTTCTTCTCATCTCAAGCCCTTTTATAAAAAGGAAAGCCCTTTTTAATTTCTCTTTTGCGAACTTAACTGTCTCCCTATCATACTTATCCTCATTATTCACTATATCTACAAAATCTGGGTTTATATAAATAAATGGTAAATCAAGTTCATTTATTGTTATATTTATCTCTTCACCTTCCATCTCCACAATTATATCAGGTATAACATAATCAACATCTTCAGATGCCTCAATGGAAGGGAATGGTTTCAATCTCTTTATCTTTTCAATCTCTTTTTTCACATCTTCAACACTAATGTTTAACCTTTTTGATATTTTATCAAAATTCCCTTTAAGCATCTCTTCATAAAATTCCCTTATAATCTTTTCGCAAAGAGGATCCATATTCTCTTTTCTTATCTGGTATAAAAGATATTCCTTAGTTCCTTTCAAACCAAATCCACCAGGTTCAATCTCTTTAAGAATATCAATTGCTTTTAAAACTGATTCAATACTCACATTTAAATCCCTTGCAATATTTTCATGTTCCTCTTCAAGGAAACCCTTAGGATTCAATAGTTCTATTATGTAGCCGCATATATTAAGAATTTCTTCTTCAGATGTCTTAAAAACAATCTCCCCTTTAAGATATTCTTTCATTGATGGTTTTTTTGCAGGTATCTCTAAGAATTTTTCCTCTTCACCTTCAGGCTCAAAATATGGGAGGATATCCTCCTTCACAATCTCCCTTAATTCCTTCTCAAACTCTATATCCTCTATTTCTATATCTTCTATCTCTTCTTGTGGCTCATATTCAATATCAAGTAGTGCAGGATTATGGATGATTTCATTCGCAACAAGTTCTACTACCTCAATCTTCGGTGTCTGGAGGACATTCAGGATAAATACCTGTTCAGGTGTTAATCTGTGCTCAAGTTTTACCTCTTCTTTATGAGATAGATTTTTATTCATATCCTGAATTTCTCCCCGAGATATATTCTTCTTGCTTCATCATTCTTTATAAGTTCCTCTGTTCTCCCTGAAATAAGTATCTTACCTTCATACATTATGTATGAAAAATCAGTGATCTCAAGGGTTTCCCTCACATTGTGGTCAGTGATAAGGATACCTATATTTTTGTTTTTCAGTGTGAGAACAAGTTTCTGTATCTCCTCCCTCACAATAGGGTCTATACCTGTGAAAGGTTCATAAAGTAAAAGAAAGTGAGGTTTTGCAACAAGAGCCCTTGCTATTTCAACCCTTCTCCTTTCACCACCTGAAAGTTTTCCTCCTAAGGCTTTTCTTATTCCTTTCAGATTGAACTCTTCAAGAAGTCTTTCCGTTGTCTCTTTCATCTCATTTTTGTCCTTCATAATCATTTCGCATACAGCATATATATTATCTTCAACAGTAAGCCCCCTGAATATGGATGCTTCCTGCGGCAGGTATGAGATACCAAGCCTTGCCTTCTTATGCATAGGAAGATTAGTAATATCTATATCGTCAAGGTAAACATAACCCTCATCTGGTTTTAAGAAACCCATTATTATATAAAATGTTGTTGTTTTACCAGCACCATTAGGCCCTAATAGACCAACAACATCACCCTTTTTTATCTGAATATCAACACCATCAACGACTGTTTTTGATCTAAATGATTTCCTAAGGTTTTTTGTTGAGAGAATCATATTTTGCAAACTCACCTTTTGTATCGTTAAAAATAAAAAGTGAATCAAGTTTGTTTGAACTGAAGAAAAATCTTGCAAGATTTCCACTCACCTTATTTGATCCATCATCAAGCCTTGAGAATATAAATGTCCTGAAGGAGAGAGATTCATTCTTTTTGAAATCAAAATATCCAGAATCACAGACAATACTATCCTTTTCTGTCAAGATAACAGGATTATCATAGAAGTATCCATCATTCATCCTGTCATTATAGAAAAGTTTCCCACATAACCCTTTTATTTCCTTTGTTTTTATACGAACATTCTGTAAAAAGATTGCTGTGCTATCGTTGAATTTGTAAATTATTGTATCTGAACTTATGAGAAGGTTTTCTCTTTCATAGGAGGGGCTTTCGAATATTTTTATCCTCTCCTTATTGAATGTAGCATAATTACCTTTAATTAAAGAACTATCTGTTTTGAGAAAAAATTTTTTCATTACAAAACCTGAATCTTCATTTATAAAATAATCACCATTATTACCAGAAAATAAAAAATTTTCTTTTATTATAACTATATTATCAAATAACCTTAATCTTCCTGTATTTGAATAGAAGATAACGCTATCACAGAGCAGGGTTGTGCTACCTGATGTTGCAAATACATTTTCCATAATCTTTATTGTATTCTCATCCTGTATCCCTCTAAGACCTGTTATTAAAAAACTATCAGAGACGATTGAGATAGTATCATCAAAGATCTTCTTCTTGAAATCCACGATTCTCATACTCCCTGATTCTATATTGTAAGTGATTGATAAAAGGAATATCATCTTTTATATTCACCTTTCCCTTTTATCCTCTTTTTTATCACAACCTCTTTGAGGAATCTATCTGATTCCATTCCTTCACCTTCTATCTCCTCACTCATAGAAATATATTTGAAATTCCCCTCTATGATTATCTTACCTGATTTATTATCCCATTTTAAAGAATCTGAAAAAATCTTTATAGTATCAGATAAAATAACTTTAACATTTGAGAGCGCCGTAAGATTACCTGAATTTTCAAAGACAACACCGCTATCAGAGAAGAGTTTTGAGATAGTATCTTTATTTTCTGATAAGAAATTCAATCTAACTCCGTATATTATATAACTTGTATCTTTTACAATTGCACTATCAGCAAATAGTATCCAGTTTTTATTACCTGATATAGACTCCGAGATTGTAAAATCTTTAACGCTTACTTTTTGCGTTTCCTCTGTATTTTTCACCTTTGAGCATCCAATAAAAAGTAATATAAAAATAATGTATCTCATAATAGAATTATAAAAGAGAAAGAAAAAAATGCAAGTGAAAATTAAAATGGGTTTCTATTCTTTTTTACTATCTTTCACTTCAATATTCTTCTTCTTATAATCTGTTATATAGAAACCCTGACCTCTGAATGATATTCCTACACTTTTTGAGAATATCTTATAACTTTCACCATTGCATTTTGGACAAAATGCTTTTGAATTGTCCTCAAAATTTCTCAATTCACTGAATATATGTCCGCATTTGCTACATTTAAATTCGTATATAGGCATAGAAAAATAAAATAGGGAGCTTTCGCTCCCTATTTATTAGTATTCACCATATCCTCCTCCAGGAGGCATTGGTGAAGTTTCCTTCTTTTCAGGTATCTCAGCAATAAGTGCTTCAGTTGTTATAAGGAGAGATGCAACACTTGCAGCATTCTGGAGTGCGCATCTAACAACCTTTGTTGGGTCAATGATACCTGCCTTCACAAGGTCTTCTATCTTTCCTGTCTCAGCATTGTATCCTACATTTCCCTCAGCATTCATCACTTTTTCAATGATAACCGAACCTTCATCACCTGCATTCTGTGCTATCCATCTCAAAGGTTCCTGGAGAGCCTTTAAAACAATCTCCGCACCTATCCTTTCATCACCTTCAAGTTTCTCTGCAAATTTCTTCACCCTTGAAGTAGCCCTTAATAATGCGACACCACCACCTGGAACGATGCCTTCCTCAACCGCTGCCTTTGTGGCATGTAAGGCATCTTCAACCCTTGCCTTCTTCTCTTTCATCTCAACCTCTGTTGCAGCACCAACCTTTATCACTGCCACACCACCAGCGAGTTTCGCAAGCCTTTCCTGTAATTTTTCTTTATCATAATCTGATGTTGTTTCCTGTATTTGCTTTTTAATCTGATTTATCCTTCCCTGAATCTCCTCTTTCTTTCCAAGACCTTCAATAATCGTTGTATTATCCTTATCTATCTTTACCTTCTTTGCCCTACCAAGGTCCTCTATCTTTGCATTCTCAAGTTTCATTCCCGCTTCCTCAGCAATCACCTTACCATTTGTAAGGATCGCTATATCCTTGAGCATCTCTTTTCTTCTATCACCATACCCAGGTGCCTTAACAGCAGCAACCTGAAGTGTTCCACGGAGTTTGTTGTAAACAAGAACTGCAAGTGCTTCACCTTCAACATCTTCTGCAATTATGAGCAATGGTTTGCCCATCTGTGATATCTTCTCAAGGAGGGGAAGTATCTCTTTTATTGTGCTTATCTTTTTATCATGTATCAATATATAAACATCTTCAAGTTCAACAGTCATCTTATCTGGGTTTGTGATGAAGTATGGTGAGATATAACCTCTGTCAAACTGCATTCCTTCTACAAGTTCAAGTTCTGTCTTTAAACTCTTTCCTTCCTCTGCAGTTATAACACCATCCTTACCAACCTTCTCCATTGCATCCGCTATTATCTTTCCAATCTCTTTATCGTTGTTCGCCGATATCGTAGCAACCTGTTCAATCTCCTTTTTATCCTGAACTTCAGCAGAGATACTCTTTAAGAATTCAACAACCTCATCCACAGCCTTGTCTATCCCTCTCTTCAAAGCCATTGCATTAGCACCTGCTGTGACATTCTTCATACCTTCTTTAAAAATCGCCTCTGCAAGGACTGTTGCGGTTGTTGTTCCATCACCAGCAACATCTGATGTCTTGGATGCAACCTCTCTTACCATCTGAGCACCCATATTTTCAAATGGGTCTTTAAGTTCTATCTCTTTTGCAACTGTTACACCATCTTTTGTAACAGTTGGAGCACCCCATTTC
>Ga0207433_10001632_pt1 | contig 47640 bp, 50 predicted proteins | sample YelNatPaOPGAMG01_FD_187559 | JGI IMG/M metagenome (GOLD analysis project Ga0207433, IMG submission 187559) | Hot spring thermophilic microbial communities from Obsidian Pool, Yellowstone National Park, USA - OP-RAMG-01 (SPAdes) (version 3) | ecosystem: Environmental > Aquatic > Thermal springs...
TATCAAGAGAAATTTTTCATAGATATTTCAAAGGGTTTAAAGGTTTAGAAATAACTGGCGGAAACATTCAGGAGAAAGATAGTATAAAAAGTTTTATGGATGGATTTGGCTTCATAATAGGGGTTGGTGGAGGAAAAATACTTGATACAGTAAAACTTGCGGCAGGTGAATTGGGGAAGATATTCATATCAATCCCTTCAACATTATCAAATGATGGAATATTTTCACCTGTAAGTGTCCTTTTTGATGGGAAAGAGGTGAAAAGCATCATAACAGAACCACCCGATATGATAATAATAGATTTTGAGATAGTTATGAATTCGCCATTAGAACTATTACTTTCAGGTATAGGTGATCTCGTTTCAAACATTTCAGCATTGAAGGACTGGGAACTTTCCGAGAAAAATGGTAAAAGTCTTATAAACAGGGATGCTTATAACATATCTTTGGAAGGTGCGAAAAAAATTTTATTCACAAATAAGGAGCCTTTTAGCCTTGAATTTATTCAGGATTTAGCAACAGGGCTTATTGATAGTGGTATCGCAATGAGGATAACAAGAAATTCCAAACCTGCGAGTGGAGCAGAGCATCTTATTAGCCACGCACTTGATATAATCTTAAAAGAGCCTAAAAGGCATGGGATACAATGCGGTTTTGCAACAATTTTCACATTAAATCTTCATAATGATTTGAAGGATTTAAAAGAGATATTAAACCTTTATGAGAAGGTAAATTTCCCTAAAAAATTTATAGATATGGGATTAACTCCCGATGATTTTCTTAGAGCAGTATCAATTGCACCAGAAACAAGGAAAGGAAGATATACAATACTTGATGAGACAGAAGAGAAGGAATGGATAAAAAAAATCACAATATACTTTTAAATTTCTCTATTTTTTTAAGGTATTTTTCTGAACCAATTTTTCTAAATATATCTTCGGACTTTTTTAGATACCTATAACATTCTTTTTTATCTTTTATTCTTAAAAATTCGCTATAATAGTAATATGCTTTTGCTAATTCTAATGGTTGTTTTATCTTTTTAAAAATTTTTATTGAATCAATAAATTGCTTCTCTATCTTCCTGAATTTCTGAGATCCCTTCAATTTTCCTGAATTATAAAGATGGGAGGAAATCCTTGCAAATAGTAGGATTGCCTCGCTTTTTCCATAAACTGAATTTAGTTCTCTTGCATATTTGTAAGCATTTTCTGCAAATAATTTTGCTTCCTTTTCTTTTTTATTTTCTATACTTATTTCACCTAAAAGAATATAAATCTGTCTCAGGGACTCTTTGTATCCAAGTTTTTTTGAGATTTTTTCCGCTTTAATTAAATATTTCTTACCATTTTTTAAATCGTTTGAATCAAAATATAATTTTCCAATATAAGTAAGATTCATAATCTGTGCCCTTTTATCATCTATCTCTTTCACTATACGAAGTGATTCTTTAAAATATTTCAGGGCTTTCCTGTTATCACCAATATTAAAGAATACACGACCAATATTTGTAAAAATATATGCCTCTCCCATTTTATAACCTGTCTCTTTCAATTTTTTTAAGGACTCATTATAATAAAATAGCGCATCTTCATAATTCCCCATTTCAAAATATATAACCCCTATATTGTTGAAATTTTCTGCGCATCCGAGTCTATCCCCGCATTTTTCCCTTATTCTCAATGACATTTTATAATATTTTAGTGCCATTTTATAATTACCAAGCCTTTTGAATACAACCCCTATGTTATTATAACTCCCCGCTTCTCCTTCTTTTTCTTTTATCTCTTTAAATATATTTAATCCATATTTATAATATTTTAATGAATTCTTATAATCCCCTTTTACATAATAAACATAACCAATATTAACGAGGCTCCTTCCTTCCCCTTCTTTATCCTTTAATTTCCTGAAATACCTCAATGATTTCTTTGCATATTCAAACATATTTTTGTAATCACTAACTGCGGAATAAATTTCACTCATTTTTAAAATGCATTCCGCTTCTATTTTCAAATCGTTTATTTTATTTGCAATAATTAGTCCAGATTTAACATCTTTTATTGCTTCAGAATTTTTACCGATCAAACTAAGAATCTCTGCTCTACCTAAAAAAGCGCTTATTCCTAAAACGCTTAAACATTTATCCATATCATAATTATCTAATATTTATAGAAAAAATCAAGAAAATAATATTTATCACCCCTAAATTATTTTCATTATAACCCTTGACAAAGACCTTTTTTATAATATATTAAAATATTAACCAAAAAGGGAGGTTTCATGAAAAAGTTGTTTTTAGTTGTTTTAATGTTAGGATTGGTTTTGTCATGTTCAAAACCAGTTGCAAAAGAAGATACCCAGAAATTTGTTAACGACTTCCAAACAAAAAACGAAGACCTTTACGCCAATGTTTCAAATTCTAATGGTTTTAGGGCATTTAAAAGTATGCCATCTGGTGCGATTCTAAAAAAATTCTCTGAATCAAGTTTTATGAAATTGAATATTCCTCATTTTGCATCGTTAATCTCTAATTTTATTTTTGGGAAAGGTAAAGATGTTTCAGGTTTCGGGACATACGAATGGCATGACACAATTTGGGTTTGCACTGATTCCACATATCCTACAAATGGTTTCCTTTTTAAATGGACATATTACGATAGCGTTGAGAATAAAAATGTGAATGCCTCTTTCCTGTTTGATTCACTTGAGATCCAGGTTATTGGTAGCGATACAATTCCTAAGAAAGCACATGCGCTTCTTAAAGCAGATGATACGAATCTTGTTCAAGGTCATTTTGATGCTAATTGGGTTCTTGTAGATACCATAGCGGCACCTGAAGACCTTAATGCAAGTATTACATTTTATGGTATTGCACAATTTGGTATAGAACTTATAGATGTTTCCTGGGAGTTGACACCTGATGGGGAAGGTATTGAACCAAGATCAGGGACATTCCATTTCTGGGTTATAGATTACCAGAACAACAATTACAGGGTTGATTATACTGTTAAGATGCTTTCTCAAACACACGCAACTTTTACCGCTGAAGATAGTGATAAATGGAAGATATTTGTTGATGCAACAGCAGTTTTAGGTGATACAACTGTTGTAACACTTGATGGTGAGATAACACATTCTAACAAACACGCAGCAGATATAGATGGAAAGATTTACGAACCTGATAACTATGAAAATCCAAGAAGTTATGTTGATGTTATATATCCTGATGGGACAAAAGAAAGGGTTTACCCTGAAACAGCAAGGTAAAAATTTTAAAATTTTTTTAAAAAAAGACTTGACAAGTTTAAAAAATTTTGTATATTGTATTTGCGAAAAAAATTAGATTAAAATAAATGCTCTTTGACAATTGAATAGTTTTAAATATTTGGACAAGCTACTAAGGGTGTATGGTGGATGACTTGGCAGTAATAGGCGATGAAGGGCGTGGCTGGCTGCGATAAGTCTCGGGGAGCCGCCAAGCAGGCTTAGATCCGGGAATGCCCGAATGGGGAAACCCGGTAAGGGTAAACCCTTACCACTCTGGGAAACCAGAGAGCGAACCCAGGGAAGTGAAACATCTCAGTACCTGGAGGAAAAGAAATCAAAATGAGGTCTCCAAAAGTCGCAAGACTTTTGGAGTGCCGAGATTCCCCAAGTAGTGGTGAGCGAAAGGGGAAGAGCCCAAACCTCTGTTGTGTTCAAGGCTGCATCCGTTGCAACAGGGGGGTTGAGGGGATTATGCGGAGTTCTATGCAGGGAACTCGGAAGTTAAAACCCAGACTTAGCCGAACTATCTGGAAAGGTAGACCACAGAAGGTGAAAGTCCTGTAGGCGAAAAGTCGCGGGTACTTCTGGCATAATTCCCCAAGTAACTCGGGACTCGTGGAATCCTGAGTGAATCCGGGTGGACCACCATCCAAGGCTAAATACTCATTACTGACCGATAGTGGACCAGTACTGTGAAGGAACGTTGAAAAGAACCCCGGGAGGGGAGTCCAAAGAACCTGAAACCATACACCTACAAGCAGTCGGAGGGTCTTATTTTGAAACCGCAAGGTTTCTTAATAAGCCTGACGGCGTACCTTTTGCTTAATGATCCGGCGAGTTATTCTCTGCTGCAAGGTTAACTGACTATGTCAGGTAGCCGTAGCGAAAGCGAGTCCTAACAGGGCGTTAAGTAGCAGGGAATAGACCCGAAGCTGAGTGATCTATCCATGGCTAGGATGAAGTGCGGGTAATACCGCATGGAGGTCCGAACCGGTTGCCGGTGAAATGGCATCGGATGAGCTGTGGATAGGAGTGAAAGGCTAAACAAACTCAGTGATAGCTGGTTCTCCCCGAAATGCATTTAGGTGCAGCCTCTGCTATGAGTGAGGGTGGTAGAGCACTGGATGGAGGAGGAGCCTAACCCGCTTCCAAATCCAACCAAACTCCGAATGCCTTCACTTAAGAGGTAGGGAGTGAGGCCGTGGGGGCTAAGCTTCATGGCCGAGAGGGGAACAACCCAGACCGTCGGTTAAGGTCCCTAAATACAGGCTAAGTGTTAAAGGAGGTGAAATCGCTAAGACAGCCAGGATGTTGGCTTAGAAGCAGCAATCATTTAAAGAGTGCGTAAAAGCTCACTGGTCGAGCGATTTCGCGCCGAAAATGAAAGGGGGCTCAAGCCTGTTACCGAAACCACGGGAACTCGTTCTCGGAACGAGTTCGGTAGGGGAGCGTTCTGTATGCGCTGAAGCAGCACTCGTAAGGGGCTGTGGAGTGTACAGAAGTGCGGATGCCGGAATGAGTAGCGATAATCAGGCTGAGAATGCCTGACGCCGTAAATCTAAGGTTTCCTGGGGAAGGCTCGTCCGCCCAGGGTTAGTCGGCACCTAAGGTGAGGCCGAAAGGCGTAGCCGATGGAAAACGGGTTAATATTCCCGTACCACCTAAAAAGCGTTTTTACCCAAGGGGCTTGCAGGAGGGTAGACCATGTCAGGCGCTGGTCGTCCTGATCTAAGCCAGTAGGAGGGGAAGGGAGGCAAATCCCTCTTCCCGGGTTCAAGACCCAACTCCGAGAGGCGAATGGGTAGCCGTAAGGCTGGAACTGGTCGACCCCACACTGCCGAGAAAAACCTCGTGGGGAGTTTTTTAGGTGACCGTACCGCAAACCGACACAGGTAGATGGGGAGAGAATCCTCAGGCGCGCGGGATAACCCTCGTTAAGGAACTCAACAGATTGGCCCCGTAACTTCGGGAGAAGGGGTGCCTGTTTCTGTGAAGGATGCACATCCGGAGCAGAAATGGGTTGCAACAAAGAGGCTCAAGCGACTGTTTATCAAAAACACAGGGCTCTGCGAACTCGTAAGAGGACGTATAGGGCCTGACGCCTGCCCGGTGCCGGAAAGTTAAGGGGAGAGGTTAGCTGGAATAATCTGGCGAAGCCTTGAACCGAAGCCCCGGTAAACGGCGGCCGTAACTATTGTCTGGACCACAGTAGTTCCGTTAACAAAATCCGGCTATATGCTGGGAAGTCCTGTTAGACTGATGGTACTTTCTCAAATGTAGAAAGTAACAATCCATCAGGTAGGGACAATCAGCAGGAAAGGCCTGAAGGAGGATTTATGAGACCAGAAATAGGGTATTATCTGGCAGGATTTACAGATGGAGAGGGAAGTTTTAATGTTTCGATAAGGAAAAGGAAAGATTATAAACTCTCCTGGAAGGTCTCATTGTGTTTCAATGTCTCGCAGAAAGATAAGGTGATACTTGCACTTTTTAAAAGATACCTTGGATGCGGGAGATTGAGAATGCGTAGAGATGGTATATGGTATTATGAAGTGAATAATTTCAATGCAATCTGGGAAAAAGTAATACCTTTTTTCAAAAAATATGGTTTTTTATCCGCAAGAATGAAAAGGAATTTTTCAAAATTCTGTCAGATTGCAGAAATAGTTCATCGTGGTGACCATTTATCAGAAGAAGGGATTAAGAAAATACTTTTGTTAAGAAAAGGGATGAATTCAGGCGGAAAAAGAAGATATAAAGATGAAGAAATCCTCCAAAAAATTCAGGAATCCTCAGAGACTATACGCCGGACGCCCAATGTGTAATTTGGGTGATGATATAGTCCGCTCTTCCAGGAAACTGGAAGTTAACATAAGGAACGGTCCTAAGGTAGCGAAATTCCTTGTCGGGTAAGTGAAGGAACTTGCCCCTTCACTCCGTGAGGAGTGATGAAACACCAACTCATATCGGGGGAGTCCTATTAAAAATAGGATAATCCCGAGGGAAGTCTTAAATGACCCCGTAACGACTGAGCCGAAAGGCGAGGCACAAATAGAAAATATTTGTGCAATACGTTGGCTCTCAACCCTTAAAGTGAACCTTTAAGGAAGTAAGTAGCCATGGAGATAATTCAGGATGGTTAATGAATGAATCACTGAATCCGTACTATGTTTTAGAAAATTCTCTATCATTTGTGAAAAGATTCATTCTAACCTCCATCTTAATAGAGAACATCTCAAAGAAATTATAGAACTTACTTATGATATGAATTATGGTAAGAGAAAATACAACAAAGATTATCTCCTAAAGCTACTTGTTGAGATGAAGGTATAGTCTACCCTTTATGGTAACATAAAGATAAGTGAAGTTCCGACCTGCACGAATGGCGTAACGACTTGAGCATTGTCTCAACGAGGGACCCGGTGAAGTTGGAGTCGTGGTGAAGATACCACGTACCCGCGGTAGGACGAAAAGACCCCGTGAACCTTTACTGCAACTTGGTATTGGGTTTTGGCAGGGCATGTGTAGGATAGGTGGGAGCCTGTGAAGCAGGGGCGCCAGCTCCTGTGGAGGCGTCCTTGAAATACCACCCTTGTTTTGTTGAAACTCTAACCTCGGGTGTGGAACCTGGGGGACAGTGCCAGGCGGGCAGTTTTACTGGGGCGGTAACCTCCCAAAATGTAACGGAGGCGTCCAAAGGTTCCCTCAAGCCGGACGGTAACCGGCTGTAGAGTGCAAGGGCATAAGGGAGCCTGACTGTGAGGCCGACAGGCCGAGCAGAGGCGAAAGCCGGGCCTAGTGATCCGATGGTGCTGTGTGGAAAGGCCATCGCTCAACGGATAAAAGGTACTCCGGGGATAACAGGCTGATCTCGCCCGAGAGTTCACATCGACGGCGAGGTTTGGCACCTCGATGTCGGCTCGTCGCATCCTGGGGCTGGAGAATGTCCCAAGGGTTGGTCTGTTCGCCCATTAAAGCGGCACGCGAGCTGGGTTCAGAACGTCGTGAGACAGTTCGGACTTGATCCACCGTGGGCGCAGGAGACTTGAAGGGGGCTGACCATAGTACGAAAGGACCTGGTTGGACGCACCTCTGGTGCACCTGTTGTCACGCCAGTGGCACAGCAGGGTAGCCAAGTGCGGAAGGGATAACCGCTGAAAGCATCTAAGCGGGAAACCCGCCCTAAGATTAGGTCTCCCGTTTCTATGGGCAACCATAGAAACTAAGGCCCCTCCAAGATGAGGAGGTTGATAGGCGACAGGTGTAAGCAGGGTAACCTGTTGAGCCGAGTCGTACTAATAGGCCGAGAGGCTTGTCCAAATTTTTAAAACTATTCAATTGTCTATTTTATCTCATTAATTTAAAGATTTTTTATAAAAGAATTATTTTTTCAAGATTTTCTTTATTCTTTTTATTTCTTCAATTCTATTTTTTGCAATCTTATTTTCAGGCTGTTCTTTCAGGACTATATTGTAACAGAATAATGCTTTTTCAAAATCACCTGTGTTATAATACAAAGAACCAAGATTGTAATATATTTCAAAAAGTTTTCCTTCTGTTCTCTTTAAAAATTCAAGATAGAATGATTCAGCAATATTATATTCCCTGTTTAAATAAGAAAATATCCCTAATTTAAGAATGTAGTAAGGATAATCCTGTTTTTTATAAAATCCTTCAATAAATCTTATAAATCTGTTTTTTCTTTTTGTTTTTAAAATCTTCCATACTTCTTCATCTGAATCTATTAGTTTAATACCTCTTTTATGAAGTTCATTTAAAAAATCAGGCCTTTTAAATTCCTCTGCATATCCATCCTTCCTGTATATTGCAGAATTTTCATCAAAGTATATAAGATGCCAATCTTTAAAATTTGATATCTGGTAAAACCAATCAAGTGTTATTATATAATCAAATGAGACAAGAACAGGTTTATACTTATCTATTAACCATCTAAGTCCGCCTTCTTTTGTTGTCATTAAATATTCTTTAAAGAAATCCTCTTTCATAACCTCAAGCCTTCCATCAATGAAAACAGGTTGTGGTGCCTGCCAGATAAACCAACTTCCTGAATTCATATCATTTATTATTCTTCCATCAAGATTATTTTTCTTTAGAAATTCTGCTGCTCCTACTGGGTGAACGAACTTTTCAAGCCCCATCCCAAAATGTTCATATCCTCTCATTCCAACATAGTAAGCGTTTGTAATAACACGCATCATTGTTAATATAACAATAATAGAAAATGTGAAGATGAAATAAATTTCGTATTTTTTCAGAACTTTTATTGATTTGAAAGAAATATAAGAAATACCACAAGATAAAATATAAATAGAATATATTAAAAACAGAGGAATATTCCTTGTTGCCCTTAGAGAGATAAAAAGTAAACCTGAAAATATTAAAAAATTATGTATCTTAAATTTTTTGAAATTAAATATACAAACTGCAATTCCTAAGATAACAAATGTATAATAGACATATAAAGATATATATGGAACAAAGGGATTTATAGATGTCGGTTTTAGAGAAAATGGTGATTGAAATTCATCTATTAATGCCTTGAAAACATTTGATGACTGCATCCTTGTAAAAAGATAAAATGGAAATAGAAATCCTTTGTAGTGATAAGGATTTACAAAAGATGATAAAAGAGAGATTAAAGCATATACAAAAAATTTTTTATCAAATCCGTAATGTATAATCTTACTTATAAGATATGAGAATATAATGAAATCACCGATAATAAAAAGTCCATGAAAATTTGTCCATAGGATTTTTATTATTGGGAGAAGATATAAAAAATCCTTCTTATTGTGAAAATATTCATCCAGAATCAATATTGTTAAAATTATGAAAAGATAAGTGAAAACTTCTGGTTTAGGTCTGAACCTTAATTCCATAGCAAAAGTTGATAATAAAAACCAGAAGGATATAACAAGATTTGAAACATTTCTTCTTTTAATTGTAAAAAATAGGAATAAGAATATTATTACGAAAAATAAAGATGTAAAAATTGTGAGGCCATTATAACCTGAAATTTTATAAATGAGATATATTATTATTTGGAATGGCCAGTGAAGTGCTATATACTCATTTTTATTAACAGTGTATGTGAAAACATCGTTTTTATGAAAAGATTTATTTTCAAGTATCCACTGCCCACCCCTTAAATGATAACCAATATCTATATCACCAATGGTTTTAAAAGTGAATAAGAATATTAAAGAAAAAACTAATATTACTGGAAACCAATATTTAAAATAGAATAAATTTTTTTGCTTATTATTCCTTATCTTCTCCTCTTTCTGCGTCAAAATAACCATCTTTTATGATTACATAATCCGTTGAATCAATTGGATTATAAAGTTTCCCAGAAAAATTACCTTTTATTCTTTTACCGACACCACCATATTCAGTAACCTTTATTGTGCATGCGGCTGCAAATATGTTGCTTGAATATGTTCCAGAGGCAGTATTAATATAGATTAAATAATTTTCGCTATGTTCTTGTGTTCCTATATATGTCCCAGTCTTATTCCCTTTGAAACTGATACCTATTTCTTCACCCTCTCCAATCTTTGCGAATGAGAAATAAGTTGATGAATCGCCTCTGTCATAATAAACTTCTGAGATTGGATTCTTCCATTCATTCTTCTCACCATCCACAGTGAATCTAATAACATTGTCTGAAAATTTAAAAACTAAACAACCAGCAAAAAAAAGAAGGATAAAAGGTAAAAACTTTTTCATAAATACCTCCATTTTTTTTATTTTAAATTGTTTTTTAATTATGTCAAGAATTTTTTTATTTTTTAGTTAATTGAGAATATGATTTAAAGTCTTTCTCTTTATAGCACTTTAATTATTAAACTAATAAGTAAGAGATCACCATCATTTTTTTTGTCCTTTAGAGTGGTGAAATACAAAGAATCGCAATTTTATTAACAGGATTTATTATTTTTTAGTAGTAAAGAACTCAAACTATTATCCAAACCCTGCGAGAAGCCTGTTTCCTGCCATTTTTAACTGGGTCTTTGATTTTAAGAAATTAAATCTTATATATTTTTCCCCGATTTTTTTATCATTATAAAATATAGAGCCAGGAACAACTGCAATTTTCTTATTTTTTAAAAGATATTGAGAGAATGCCCAGTCATTTCCATCCCATATATTTTCAAAAGAAGCAAACACATAACATCCACCTTCTGGTATATGAAATTCAAATCCTGCTTTTTTTAATATCTTTGTCCAGAAATCCCTTTTCTCTTTCAATTTTTCCTTATAATCATTTTTGAATATATCATCAATCTTAAATTGTTCTAATGCCCACTGGAATGGAGCAGGCGCACATCCTCCAATATAATCATGTATCACTCTTATTTCTTTCATCAAATTTTCTCTTGCTGCAACATATCCAATCCTCCATCCTGTTACAGATAGAAACCTTGAGAAACTTCCAACCACAATTGTTCTTTCAATAAGGTCCTTTATCTTTAAAGGTGTGAAATACTCTTTTTCGTAAAGCATATACTTGTTCGTTTCATCCCATAAGATTATTCCCTCTTTTTCAATAACATTTTTTCCTATCTTTGTTAACTCATTTTTATCAAAGCATCTACCAGTTGGATTGTGTGGTGAATTTAAGATAATCATTTTATAGGATGGTAATTGCTCAATCTCCTGTTCTGTTATACTAAAATCTCCTTTTTTTAACTTCAAGAAAACAGGCTTACCCCTTGCAAGAAGAACAATAGGGACATAATTTTCGTAAAATGGTTCTGGTATCACAACATTCATATTCCCTTCAATCTGAGAAAATATGGATATTGCAATTCCCTCTGTTACACCGAGTGTTATTATAATCTCTGACTCAGGATCATATTCCACTCCCGTATCTTCATAAATCATCTGTGATACTTTCCTTCTTAATTCTTTCTTTCCATAGATATGGGTATAACTATTAAAATCTCCTTTTATCGCCTCGACAGCGAAATCAATAAGTTTTGGAGGTGGTAAAGGGTCTGTTATTTCTTCTATCATATCTATCGCATCATTCTGTCTTCCCTGTATTGTTAATTCACTTATTATAGAAGGTTTTATCTCATTTAATATTGAAATCATAATACCATCTCCAAGGACAATTTGTATCCTGCCTGTTGCAGCATATCAAACATACTTTTTTTATCAACCGCTTTAATATATGCTTCCATAGGTTCAATTATACCATTTTTCACAAGGTTGAAAAGGCTTTCGTTCATCGTTATCATCCCAAGTTGTTTCTGTGTCTGAATAACAGAATTTATCTGGTATGTTTTTCCTTCCCTTATAAGATTTGAAACAGCAGGTGTCACTATTAAAATTTCCATGGCTGCAATCCTTCCACCACCTTTTTTCTTACAAAGTGTTTGTGTTATCACTGCCTTGAGTTCATCTGCAAGGAGAACCCTTATCTGTTCCTGTTGGTCTGGTGGAAACTGATCAATAATCCTATCAACTGTTGATGCGGCTGTTGTTGTATGCAAAGTTGAGAAAACAAGATGGCCTGTTTCAGCAGTTTCAAGCGCTATCTGTATTGTTTCAAGATCTCTCATCTCTCCGATAAGGACAACATCAGGGTCTTCCCTTAATGCAGCCCTTAAAGATCTTGAAAAAGACTCTGCACTTACTCCTATTTCCCTTTGTGTTATAACGCAATTTTTATTTTCATGAACATATTCAATTGGGTCTTCTATTGTGATTATATGGTCTTTTCTCACATTATTAACAAGGTCTATTAATGCGCATAGTGTTGTTGACTTTCCACTTCCTGTTGGCCCTGTAACAAGAACAAGTCCTTTTGAAAGATAACATAAATTCCTTATCTGAGGTGGAAGATTCAAATCATCCGCTGTAACAACCTTCAAAGGTATTGCCCTGAATGCTCCACATAAACCCTTTCTTTCTTTATAGATATTCACTCTGAATCTTGATAAATTTTTTATTTCATATGCGAAATCTGTATCGTTTCTCTTTTCAAGTTCTTCAATGTATCTTTTTTCCATAATCGGTAGCAACATCCTTTCAGTATCTTCTGAAGTTAATTTTTTATAATTTGTGAGTTTCACAAGTGAACCATCTATTCTAAATATTGGGTATTCTCCAGTTTTTAGATGAAGGTCTGAACCTTTCCTCTTAATGAGTTCTGTCAATAAATCTTCAAGTTCATTTTTTGTATTCTTTATATTTTCGCTTATATCCTTTATAAAATTACAGAAGATTTTACCACCCTCATTTTTTATGTTCACTTTTATGTCTCTATATAAGAATTGAATATTTTTTAAAAAACCTATTTTTTCAAATTCTTCTTTAGGTGCAATCTCTTTTAACAATGATAGTATGTTCTGATTTGTAAGAATTGAGTCTGTTAATTCAATGAAATCATTATCTTTTCTCCCTGTTGGTTTTTTGCCTGCTTCAAGAACTATTTCATGATAACCTGTTTCAAAAAATTTTAAAATAATATCTGCTGAACTCATTTTTTCTCCCTCAATTTTATTTCCACAATACATTTCTTGTTTAGAAGATAAAAATCACTATCGTAAATCCCGATAAAAAAGTTCTCTGAATGATTTAAAAAGTCGTAAATCCTGTTGTGAAACTTATCTATCTCATACCTTATTTTACAATTGATTTCTTCCCCGTCTCTAAACTTTATTAAGCATTCTTCCTCTCTGTAAGAAATATTTGGATATAAATTTTCTTCTTCCTCTTTTTTTAAAACCTTTATCATCTTTATAGCATCCTTGTTAAAAAATATTGTCTCCTCATCCATTCTAAAAACAACAAAACTTTCCTGAGAATTCATATATTCTTCAATTGTCTCTCTTCCTACATGATACCTGCTTGTTTCGGGAAGGAAAAATACCCCTGAAAGTTTAAGACCCGAAAGTGTTGATATTTCTACTGGAACCTGTAATTTTTTTATTACAAAGTCTTGCATTTTAAAGGTAATGTAATTATGAAGGTAGTTCCTTCTTTTGGTTTACTTTGAACTTCTATTTTTCCATTATGGTCATCTATAATCTTTTTTACAACAGTCATTCCAAGACCAGTCCCAACCTTCCCAAAAGAAAAGAATGGTTCAAAGATTCTTTCAAGAACATATGGTTGCATACCAATTCCATTATCTCTAAAAATGATTTTAACATCTTCCCCGGATTTCTCAGCGCTAATTTCAATAACACCATTTTTCTCAATTGCTTCAACACTATTTTTTATAAGATTGTTCACAACTCTTTTGAATTTATTTGGGTCCATTTCAACAAAGATATTTTCTCCAATGTTTACATTTATTTTTATATCTTTATCTTTCAAACTCTTTGAATAGAATGAGACGAAATCTTCAATAAATTCTTTTAAGTTAACCTTTTGATATAACATAGAAGTTTTTTCCCTTCCAAATTCAAGGATTTCTTCAACCATATTTAAAATGTAATCTACAGCCTCATTCATTGTTTCAATATATGATAAACACTCCTTGTCTTTTAATTTATCTTTCAAAAGCCCAATATAACCTTTTATTGCAGCAAGTGGTGATTTTAAGTCATGTATGATTGTTGAAGAAAGTTTGCCGATAGTAGCAAGTCTTTCTTCCTGTAATTCCTTTTCTACGATATAATCTGTTAAATTTCTTAGTCTATGTGAGAGTATTTTCAGCATATTTACTGCGATATCTGTTCTTTCTTTTAATAGTTTAATGAAACTTTCACTCGTTATTCTGTATACAACGGTATTTTCTATTGTCTCAATAGTTGCTGATCTTGGCAATCCTTCTATAGAAGCCATCTCACCGAACACATCGCCTTTTTTAAGTGTAGCAAGTATTTTACCCTTTCTTTTCACAAAGACAGAACCTTCCTTTATAATGAACACCTCTTTGCTTTTCTCTTCTTCTTTAATAATCACAAACTTAGGAGGAAATTCAAGGACATCAACAAAGCCAAATATTTGCTTTATATCGTTTTCCGAAAGTTCGGAAAAAACTTCTCTTAAATTATATTGCATAGTTATATAATAGAAAAGAGGTTAATTTTGTCAAGGAATTATTGATATATTTCTGAGGAGATCAAGAATGTATATGATTTATAAACTTCGTATCTGTCTTTACATATTTCTCCTATTATTCACAAGGCTAAAAACTTTATATATGCAGTGATAGATTTAATTTTTTGTAAAAAATTTTCTAAAATTATATTGACAAATTTAAATATTTAAATATATTCATATAATATGAACCACGATATAAATGAAATTAAAGCAGAAATATTTAATGCGCTTGCACATCCTTTAAGGATTAAGATAATTGAGATACTGAAAAATGGTCGGAATTGTGTATGTAATATTACTACTGCTCTTGGTGCTGAACAGTCAAATGTATCTCATCACCTTTCTATATTAAAAAATGCAGGTATTGTAAGATGTGATAAAAAAGGTCATGAGGTATGGTATGAGGTTGTTGATAAAAGAATATTCAAATTACTTAATGTTATTGAATGTTGTATTATTGATAACCTGAAGAAAAATAGTGAATTATTGAAGAAGATGAAAGGAGAATGAGATGAAAGATTGGGTAAAAATCCTGATTTTTGTTCTTGTATTTTTATTTGTATATTTTCTTCCTTTAAATAATATACATTTGCAATCTGCTATTTTTGAAGCATTCTTCATGCTTCAAGAATATGCTAAAGAGCATGTTCTTTTCTGTCTAATCCCTGCTTTCTTCATTGCAGGTGCGATTAGCAATTTCATTTCAAAAGAGGCAGTGATAAAATATTTTGGTGCAAAAGCAAATAAATTCCTTGCATATAGTGTAGCATCTGTTTCTGGAACAATACTCGCTGTATGTTCCTGCACTGTTCTTCCAATGTTTGCAGGTATATATACAATGGGTGCGGGAATAGGTCCTGCAATTGCATTTCTTTATTCGGGTCCTGCGATAAATGTCCTTGCAATAATACTTACTGCAAGAGTTCTTGGAATTAAACTTGGTATAGCCCGCGCTTTAGGTGCTGTTCTCTTTTCAATTATTATAGGTATTTTAATGGCAGTTATATTCAGAGAAAATAAAGAAGACCATCAGGACACATTTAATGTTGGAGAAGGAGATAAAAAAGGGAGGACTTTAACCCAGAATCTCATTTTCTTCCTTTCTTTGATTTTCATCCTGATATTTGCAGCATGGGCAAAACCAAAAGAAACAGTAGGATTCTTTAATATGGTTTATAAGATCCACTGGTATCTTACTGGTATTTCCCTTGTTATTATGCTTTTTATTGTTTTTAAATGGTTTGACAAGAATGAGAGAAAGGAATGGGTTTTTTCAACCTGGACATTTGCCCAGCAGATACTTCCATATCTTTTCATTGGTGTCTTTGTTGCAGGATTTTTACTCGGAAGACCAAATACGGATAGGGGGATTATTCCATCAAGTTTTATTGCAAGACTTGTTGGTGGTAATTCATTCTGGGCAAATCTCTTTTCTGCGGTCTCTGGGGCATTTATGTATTTTGCTACCCTTACTGAAGTCCCGATATTGCAGGGCTTACTTGGTAGTGGTATGGGAAATGGTCCAGCACTTGCATTGTTGCTTTCAGGACCTGCTGTTAGTCTTCCCAGTATGCTTGTTTTAAGCAGGATAATGGGTGCTAAAAAGACATTTGTTTATATAATTTTGGTGATTTTGCTTTCTTCATTTATTGGATGGTTATATGGATTTATTAAATTTTGAGGAGGTTATAATATGAAAAAAAATTATTTAATAATTATATTCATTTTATTAATAGTGATTGCCATCTTTATCTTTTCATATTCAATGAAAAGAGAAAAAAATATTACTGAAAGTAAAAATGAACAAAACGAAAATGTTTTAGCATTTGTGAATAACCAAAAGATTACAAAAGAAAAACTTGATACTATTTACAATCTTCTGCCAGAAAGATATAAAGAGTATTTCAGAAATGACAAGGCAGGCTTGCTTGAAGAGGTTATTAACCGTGAATTTCTTATTCAAGAGGCAAGAAGATTAAAGATAAATGGTGAAAACGAAGATTTTATGATAAGTTCATTGTTAAAGAAAATTACTGAGCAAGTAGAGACAGAACAAAAAAACATAAGGATTCAACAGTTTATAGATAGTCTTAGGGGAAGTGCAAAGGTTGTTTTGAATGAAAAATGGATAAAAGAGCAGGAATCAGCAACCGCAGATAATCCTCTGAGCAAGGCTTTGAAATCAAAAAGACCAGTGCTTGCGGATTTTGGTCGTGGAACTTGTATCCCTTGTAAGATGATGCAGCCAATACTTGAGAAATTAAAAAAACAATACGAAGGGAAGGCCGAGATATTAATTATTGATGTTGGAGAGTATCCTGCGTTAACCAGAAAATACAGGATAACAATAATTCCAACACAGATTTTCTTTGACCCTGATGGAAATGAGGTTTACAGACATCAGGGATTTATGCCTGAGGCAGATATAATTGAACAATTAGAAAAGTTAGGGGTTAAATGATGTTTATTAAAATTTTCACTTATCTTACAAATGCAATTCAGATGAAACCTCTTATTTCTATATCAGCCTCATTTATATGGGGAATTTTGAGTTTAATTTTGAGCCCCTGCCATCTTACGAGTATACCACTTATTGTTGGATACATTTCTAATCAGGGTAAGATAACTTTGAGAAGGGCATTCACCATATCATTACTATTTGGGATAGGTGTTTTTTTCTCCATAGGTCTTGTTGGAATCTTTACGGCAATTTCTGGAAGATTGATCGGAGATATTGGAAAGGTAGGAAATTACATCGTTGCTGTAATTTTCTTCTTGATAGGTCTTTATCTTTTAGGTTTTATACCTTTACCTTTTGCAGGTGGAAATCTCAGGGGAGGTAAAGGTTTTTTTTGGTGCATTTTTACTTGGGATTGTCTTTGGTGTTGCATTAGGTCCCTGCACATTTGCGTATATGTCTCCAATGCTTGGTGTTGTATTCAGTATTGCGAGAAAGAATTTTATTCTCTCAATGATGCTTATTTTCGCTTACTCCATAGGTCATTGTTCAGTAATAGTGCTTTCAGGTTCATTTACTGAAATTGTGGAGAAATATTTAAACTGGAGTGAAAGTTCAAAAGGTGTAATTGTTTTGAGGAAAATATGCGGTGTGCTCGTTTTATTTGGTGGTGTATATTTAATAATAACAGGAGGTAGATGATGCTTGATATAAAAATACTTGGTGCCAATTGTCCAAAGTGTGAGGAGTTAAAAAAAAGAACAAATGAGGTTATAGAAGAAATGAAAGTTCAGGCAAATATTGAGAAGGTTACTGATATAAAAAGGATAATGGAATACAGGATTCTCTCAACACCAGGGCTTGTTATAAACGGAAAGGTTATTTCAAGTGGAAGAGTTCTTTCAAAAAATGAAATTAAACAATGGATTGAAAAAGAGTTAAACCGTAAAAAAGAGGAGGTAAGATGAATCAAAAACCAAGATTTATAATGTGTATATGCACAGGACAATGTCCGGGATTTGCAAGTCTTAATCTATGGGAACTGATTAACTATGTTCGTGGAGAACTTGATGTTGAGTATGCTATTGTTCATCCGCAATTATGCGTTGATGATGGTGATAGATTCATTAAGGATTACATAAAGCCTGGTATAAAGTATGTTATTGGTGCATGTGACCCAAAGATGCAGAGAAAGATGTTTAAGGATGCATTCGCTGAAGTCGGCGGAAATTTTGATGAACAGGTTGTTAGTCTGGATTTAAGGAATATGCCCACACAGGATGCAATGAATAAAGTGAAACAGGCATTAGAAAATCTGAAATAGGAGGAATAAGAATGGCTCCATTTGATGGTATTCCAAGAGAGAAGATTCCCTGGTTCCCTACAATTGACTATGAAAAATGTCTCGGTTGCAAAGAGTGTTTTAACTTCTGTCACAATAATGTTTACGAGTGGGATGAAGATAAGAATCAACCAAAGGTTGTTAATCCATACAATTGCGTGGTTGGATGTTCTGCCTGCGCAAATCTCTGCGCTCAGGGAGCAATTAGTTTTCCAACAAGGAAGGAACTTGTTGAAATAATAAAAAAATTAAGAGGGGAGGAGTAGATGAAAGTTAAGATTGTTTTAAATGGTGGTTTAAGATCCTGTTGCTCAACATACCCTTCAGATTTTGTTCGTGAAATAATTAAGGATTGGCTAAAAGAAAATGCAGAGGTTGAAGTAATTGATAAAATGAATTGTGAATGTAAACCTGATAAATAAGAAAATCGTAAGGATAATTCCAAATGCAAATTCAATAGTGAATAAAGGTTTTAATCCTATTGCATTTTCAGAAAATATGAATGAAGAAGAAAAAAAAGAACTGCTTGATTTCATCTCAGTCCTCGGTGAAACACCTGTTGTTCAAGAAGAAAAATTAGAAGGGTATGCTGTGATAACAGGTATGGGTCCGACATATTTCTGGTTCCAGTTTGAAGAATTAAAGGAGATTGCCAGAAATTTTGGATTTACCACACAGGAAGCAGAAACAGGTATTGAAAAAATGATTACTGGTGCGATAAAAACTTTATTTGAATCAGGTTTAACACCAACACAGGTAATAGATTTAATACCATTTAGACCATTGCAGGATTATGAATAGCAGATAAAGGATGCCTACCATTCAAAACTTGAACCATTATACAAAAAACTGAAAGGGATTTCCTGAGTGACAACTAAACAATGAAATTCCTTATAATCTTTACCGCGGTCTGTCTGATAATCTCTTTCTTTTCTGACAAAAAGAAGACTGTTTCTGGAATCAAAAAGGGCTTAAAGATGTTTCTTAACTTATTGCCAATCGTGCTCAATGTTTTGATTCTGGTTAGTGTTTTTTTATATCTTGTTCCTAAGGAAACATTGAGCAATTTATTGGGAAAAAATTCTGGCGTTTTTGGTTTTGCAATTGCTGCGATTTTAGGTTCTGTTTCGCTTATCCCAATGTTTATCACCTACCCATTAGCAGCGATACTTCTAAAAAGTGGTGTATCATACGATGTGCTGGCAGTTTTCATTACGACTTTATTGATGGTTGGGGTTTTAACTTTACCTCTGGAAGCAAAATATTTCGGAATAAAAGTCAGTATAATAAGAAATGCCTTAAGTTTCATCGGTGCGTTAATCATTGGATTTATTATAGGAATATTCCTATGAAGAAGATTATTAAACAGATTTCCGAAACTGAATATATATTAGTAATTGTTTTCGGTGTATTCATCCTTGTTTCACGGATTTTCAACTTTGCTCCGGCAAAGATTATTCAGGGAAATTTTTGGTTATTCTTTGTTGAGATGATAACCTTTCTGCCATTTATGTTTATTCTTGTTGGACTTTTTGATGTCTGGTTTCTAAAGGAAAAAGTGGAAAGGCATATCGGTAAGGAATCTGGAATTAAAGGAACAATCTGGTGTATACTTCTTGCAATGCTTCAGGAAGGACCACTATATGGCGCATTTCCGGTTGCATATTTATTATGGAAAAAAGGATGCAGTATCAAAAATATCTTTATCTATCTTGGTGCATTCTCAACCCTAAAAATTCCGATGCTCACTTTTGAAATTGGTTTTTTAGGATTGAAATTTTCCCTTTTGCGAACCGCGGTGACGCTTCCAGTATTCATTCTCATCGGTGTAATTATGGAAATTTATTTGAAAGATAAAAACTTTGAAGTAAGACAGCCAGAGTTAAACAAGAAAGAAGGTATTTCAGAATGAAAATAATTAATATAAAAGGAGGAAGTTATGGATACTGATAAAATCCTTAAGACAAAATCTGAAGAAATGATGGAGAGATTTAATCAACCTGGAACCTGTCTTGTATGGAGATTAGTAAACCTTAAAAAGGATTAAGATATGGAATTAAGACACATAATGGTCAGGGGTAACAAAACTGGAATAATTGGGCTTGACGAGATATTTCAGGAAGTGAAAGGTTTAAATCTGAATAATGAAGATGAAATAAAAAATATCTTGCTGGAAAAGGTGAAGATGAAAAATTATGTCCCGTCAAGTGTTGAGAATGATTATAAGATTGCGATTTATAGGGAATTTAAGAAATATCTTGGTGAAAATATAGAGGAAGAAAAAACAGAGGGTCTTTCTATAAAGATACTTGGGCAAAGTTGTCCAAATTGTGATAGGCTATATATGGAAACGATGGGGGTTCTTCAGGAACTTAATATTTCAGCAGATATTGAGCATATTCAGGATTTAAAAGAGATTTCAAAATATGGTATGATAGCAACACCAGGTCTTGTTATAAATGGAAAGGTCTATTCAATGGGAAGGATACCATCAAAAGAGAAGATAAAAGAATGGATTTTGAATAATTGGAAGGAACAAAAGTCTCAGTGATAATCTCACATACCTATTAGAAAAACAGAAAAGGCTATATAAACAAAAAGAATGAACTTGACATTGATAATATATTAGTATAAAATTAAAAAAAGATGAGAAATTTTAATTTTAGGTTTTTTATTTTAAATATTTCTCTTTTTTGCGAATCTCTTATAGCAAGTCCTAATACTTTGTGGACAAAAACATTTGGTGGAACAGGTAATGATTATGCTTATTCAGTCCTTCAAACATTTGATGGTAGTTATATCATCGCTGGATACACTGAATCTTTTGGTGCTGTAAATACAGATATTTATCTTATAAAAACAGATATTAATGGGAATCTTATATGGCAAAAAACATTTGGTGGTTATGGTAGTGATTATGCCCATTTTATTGAACAATCAAACGATAGTTGTTACATTATTGTAGGTTCAACAACTTCCTATGGTTCTGGAGGTTCTGACATTTATCTTATAAAAACAGATACTGCAGGAAATCTGATATGGGAGAAGACATTTGGTGGGGTAAATAATGAACATGGATGGAGTGTTCAGAAAACAAGCGATGGAGGATACATTATCGCAGGTTCAACAAATTCTTTTGGTGCAGGTGATGTTGATATGTATCTTTTAAAGACAGATGAATATGGGAATTTTTTATGGGATAAAACATTTGGAGATACTTCAAGAAGTGATTATGCTCGTTCAGTCGTTCAGACAGCAGATGGGGGTTACATAATTGCAGGATTAACAATCTCTTTTGGAACAGGTACTTATGATGTCTATCTTGTAAAAACAGATGAATATGGGAATCTTTTATGGGAAAAAACATTTGGTGGAAGCAATACCCATATGGGTTTTTCTGTTAAACAGACAAAAGATGGAGGATATATCATAGGTGGAAATTCACTTTCGTTTGGAAGTGGCGATTACGATTTTTATCTTATAAAGACTGATTCGTTTGGTAATCTTGTATGGCAAAGAAATTTAGGTGGAACAAAGAATGATTTTGGTCGTGCAGTTATTGAAGATGCTAATGGTGATTATATTATCGCTGGATTCACAAATTCCTTTGGAAATGGTGAATATGATATTTATATCTGTAAATATGATACTGCTGGTAATATTATATGGGAGAAAACTTATGGTATGTCAGGTGGTGATTGGTGTTATTCAATTCAGAAAACTGATGATAATGGTTTCATCCTTGCTGGATTCACAAATTCAACTGGAGCAGGTGAAGCAGATGTTTATCTTGTAAAGACCGAACCAGATGTAGGGGTAGAGGAAAAATAGACTTTGAAAAATTTATAAATGTGTATCCCATTCCTGCAAAAAGTTTTTTAACGATAGAGTATAAACTAAATCATTCAGATTGGATTAAATTTTACATTTATGATATTATGGGAAGAATGGTTAAGAAGATTGAAAGAACAGGGGATAAGGGAATTTTAATGTTAGATCTAAAGGAGTTTGATTCGGGTATATATTTCTTGGCATTTAGTTCAACTGAAGGTGAATTCTTTAAGAAGGTTGTGATATGTAAATAAATTTTCATACATTTATTCTAAGGATGTGAACTTACATTATTGTGGTCAAAATACAAATTGAAAAGCAGGGTCATTCAGAGGAGAAAAAGCAAAGGGAATAAATGTGTCAGTTGATCACGGAAAATCTCTATGAAATCTTATTATTGAAAAATTATCAAAGTAAAATTTTGAAAGTTTTTTAATTTTAACATTTGCTAATTATTTAATTAATTTTTTCACTATCTTTTTGCTAATTTCATTATATTTTTATTTTTCCAGCATCACCAATATCAGAAAGACCACCTTTTGTAATCTTCCCAACTATTTTTGCATTTTTCTACAATTGTGTTTCTTGCAGTAATCACATCCCTGACAACTATCTCTCCTTGAACAATCTAAATATGCTGTTAATATAAATCTTGAATATTTCTTTAATAAGATACCACTCATACTTCTTTAATATAAAATTTACATCCTCATTGTTAAATCTTTTATGTATCTTCTTGAACCATATATTTTGTCCGCTTTTTAAGTTAATTAACAAAATGCAAAAAACGGCTTGACAAGTTAAAGAAATTTCTTAATATTTAGATATGCCAAAAGAATCTCTCAATTTGGGATATAATGAAATTATGGAATTAAAAATAAAAATTCTGAATATAAAGAAGGGGTTATCCAAAATGAAAAAGTATTTTCCGTTCGTCTATACCACTAATTTTGGAAGGATATCCGAACCTACTTCGGATATGAACGAGTTAGGTGAAATGCCAAATTTTTTATGGAGGCAATAGATGGAGATTAAAAAGGAGTTCCCTACTGTTGCGGATATTTGCATTGAGAGATTAAGAAGGGTATCAGAAAAGTATAAAAAAGAAAATAGCAGTCAGGATTTTGGATTTAAAGTTTTCAGATTAGATAAGTCAAACTTTAATCTTAAAGATGAGTTTGAATTTGAGCCAAGTGAAGATAAAGAAGAGCTAAAAAAGAAATATCTTGAGTGGCTTGGTTTGTGGGTTAACCAACCATTAGTTCCTGGATGGAAAGAGATAGATGTTATTTATGAGGTTATGCTAAAGAAAGGATTAAATTTAAACTCTAAGATTGAGAAAGTGAAGATTAAAGACGATGAATTTTACTATGTAAAAGATGAAGAGCAAAACCTTGAATTTTATATTTCACTTAAAGATAAATTCAGTCAAGATACAATTGAGGAGATAAGGACTTCAAAATATAAAGGTAAAATGTTTGTCTTTTTATACAAAGCATTAACGGATAGTGATAAAATAAACTTAAGTGCTTTTGTGAGATTGAAGGTGATATAGGAGGTTATATTATGAATAAGCAAGAGATTTTTGAAAAAATTATAGAGTTTCTTAAAAACGAGGGTGCAAAGAGGATATCTGTTTTTGGTTCTTATGTAAGAGGTGAAGAAAAAAAAGAAAGTGATATAGATATTATTGTAGAATTTTCAGAAAGAAAGAGTCTCCTTGAACTTGTAAGAATAGAAAGGGAACTATCAGAGTTTTTAGGAATAAAAGTAGATTTGTTGACAGAGCAATCAATAAGCCCTTATTTAATTGATTCCATAAGAAAAGAAATGGAGGTAATTTACGCATGAAAAAAGATGATGCGGTATATTTAAAACATATTTTAGATGCTATAAATAGAATAGAGGAATATACTCAGAATATAAAGCATAGAGATTTTATTAAGAATCATCTTATTCAAGATGGAGTGATAAGACAGATTGAAATAATAGGAGAAGCAGCAAAAAGGGTATCTAATGGAATCAAAGAAAAATATAAAGATATTCCCTGGAAAGACATCGTAGGGATGAGGAACAAATTAATACATGATTATTTTGGTGTAGACATAGATGCTGTTTGGGAGACGGTAAAAAAGGATATTCCTGTATTGAAAAGGAAATTAATGGATATTAAAACGGAATAAAACAATGTTAAAATTAAAATTTGATCCAAAGTTAGATTTTCAGGTTGATGCAATAAATTTTGTTGAAGATATATTTAAAGATTATACACCTGACTGGGCGATTGTAGTAGAAAGAGTGCAGGATAGTAAGAAAGAAGAAAAAATTTACTTTGTGGTTGAAACCAAAGGAACAAATAATATTTATGAATTGAAACCTGAAGAAAAGATTAAGATAAAAAGTGCAAAAAGAAGATTTGAACTTATAAGAGATTCAAAGTTTGTGGCTCCTGTTAAGGATTTTGATACCTTTGAAAGTCAATGGTAAAATATAAATATAAAACTAATATGGATTCGCCACTTATGAAACACCGCACCTGCCTTCTTGTCAGCCTTCGGCACAGGCATGCAAATTTTTACTTTGCAAAAACTTCTTTTATGCTGGAACCTTTATATGAAATAGTGCCTGTAAGGAGTAAGTGTAATTTTTAATTATGAAAAAGGTATTGAGGGAAGAAACAGTATTATTTATCAGCATTCTTAAATGGGTTATTCTCGCTACATTTATTGGGATAATTGTTGGTTTATCAACAGCGTTATTTTTAAAGATACTTAACTTAAGTATAAGGATAACTACCTCTTGTCCTTACTATTATCTTATTCTACCTTTTGCATTATTTATCAACTCTCTATTTTTGAACAAAATTTTTGCTACTCATAATGTTTGTTCAACTGATAAAGTAATAGAGGTTATTCATAAAAGAGAGAGTATTTCTATAATTTCTGTTTTAAAATCTTTCTTTTTACCTATTCTAACTATCGCCAGCGGAGGTTCAGCAGGAAAAGAAGCACCCTGTGCAGATGTTGGTGCTGGATTAGGTTCTGTGATTGCGAGGGCTCTCAAACTTACTGATGAAGATCAAACCAAGTTGGTTATCTGTGGTATTAGCGCAGGTTTTGCCTCCGTCTTTGGAACACCCATAGCAGGAGCTATCTTTGGAGTTGAAGTTCTTTATGTAGGAAGTATTTTATATGAGGTTCTTCTACCATCATTTATTGCGGGGATTATAAGTTATCATGTTACCTCGTTTTTGGGAATAACTTATTTTTATCATCCCATAAAATTTATTCCTGTTTTTAGTGGATTATTCCTAATAAAGGTAATCCTTGGAGGAATTTTCTTTGGAATCTGCTCCCGTCTTCTTATTGAAATTATGAGACTATTGAAAAAATTTGATGAAGGCCTTTATCTGTGGAAGCCCTGGAAAGCCCTCATTGGAGGATTTATTCTTATTATCTTAACTATTATTTTTTCAGACCAATATTTAGGATTGGGCATTGAAACAATTCAGAATGTCCTTGAAGGAGGAGAGGTTATCTGGTATGCATTTATCCTGAAAATTATTTTTACCTCTATCACTCTGAATTTTGGCGGAAGTGGTGGCATTGTAACTCCCATATTCTTTATCGGTGCTACATCAGGTGTTCTGTATGCAAAACTATTGGGGCTTGACAGTTCAACCTTTTCAGCAATCGGTCTTGTGGCACTCCTTGCAGGAGCAGCAAATACACCGATTGCCGCATCCATTATGGGAGTAGAATTGTTTGGGGCAAGCATAGCACCATATGCAAGTATAGCATGTGTTATAAGTTTTATTATGACTGGGCATAGAAGTGTGTATCCTTCTCAAATACTTGCTATTAGAAAATCTACATCAATTGAAGCGGAAATAGGGCATAAAATAGAATCAGTAACACCAATAGTGAAACCAAGAAGGAAAAGTTTAACCTACATAGGCTTAAAAATTGCTGAAAAAGTTCGAAAAATGGTAAATAAAGAAAAATGATGGCACTACTTCATATAACACAGCACCTGCCCTCCGCTTCCTGTCTGCATGCGGACACGCACAGGCAGGCAAATTTTTTCTTCGCAAAGACTTCTTTTATGCTGAGGCTGTTAAATAAATTTTATTTGAGGGTTTGTCCAAAGATGTAAAAAAAGCAAAATATTTCATCATTCCATATCTTTATGTGATAATGCAAATGCACTAAGAATTCTTTTTAGAGAAAAAAACCTTTGCAGGAAAGAATAAAAATTGAATTGTTAAAAATTTCCAAACAATTTCGGACAAACCCTTGACAGAGATTAAAAAAGATGATATACTTTAAAAAAGGAGTATATATGGAAAGTCCTGAATACTTGAGAACAAGCCTTGCGGCTGCAATAACAATGGGATTTAAAAATGGTAGATTTTTCAGGGATGCAGAACTTTATTGTATGAACCTTCTTATAACATATAAGGATGGATGCACTGCAAATTGTGCATATTGCGGACTTTCAAAGATAAGACCAGGTGAATATGAAGATAAGTCATTTATAAGGGTTTCCTGGCCATTGTATAAGACAGATGAAATAATAGAAAGGATTAAAGAAAATGAGAGGATAAAAAGGGTATGCATATCTATGATAACAAGGAGAAAGGCAGTAGAAGATACGATTGAGATTGCGAAGAGAATAAGAAAAAAGAGCGATGTTCCTATATCTTTTTTAATTTCACCAACAGTGGTTATTGAAGATGATTTTAAATTATTCAAAGAGGCAGGTGCTGATAAGATAGGTATAGCAATAGATGCGGCAACAGAAGAATTGTTTGAAAAATACAGGGGAAAAGGTGTTAATGGACCTCACAAATGGAAAAGATACTGGGAATGTTTCAGAGAGGCAGTGAAATATTTTGGAAAAGGTAATGTTGGAAGCCATTTTATTGTCGGTCTTGGAGAGAGAGAATATGAGATGTTGAAAGCAATTCAGGATATAAAAGATTTAGGTGGTGAGACACATCTCTTTTCTTTCTTCCCTGAAGAAGGTTCTATCCTTGAAAACCATAATAGACCTCCAATCCCTCAATACAGAAGGATCCAGATGGGAAGATATTTGATTGACAACGATATATCTCATCTTAAGTATATGAAATTTGACGGGAATGGGAGGGTTTTAGATTTTGGAATTAAAATAGATGATTTTGTTTTAAAAGGTGAACCATTTATGACATCAGGATGCAAGGGAAAGGATGGAAGAGTTGCCTGTAATAGACCATTTGCAAATGAGAAACCATCGGAAGAATTGAGAAATTTTCCCTTCCTTCCTGAAAAAGAAGATATTGAAAAGATAATGGAAGAAATGTGGAAATATACGATGTAATAATAGTAGGTGCAGGCCCTGCTGGCCTTTCCTGTGCAATCTCTCTTCAAGGCTTAAAAGTTCTCTTGATTGAAAAGAAAAGAATACCATATGAAAGGATTGCATGCGGTGAGTGGGTTCCTCTAAATTTTGATGCTGATACAATTGTTAAAACAGAATCTATGAGAACTATATATCCAGGAGGTGAGGTTTTAAGTCCATTTAAAGGTAAAATAATCGACCGGAATAGATGGCAGAAAAAAATGCTTGAGGAACTTCATTGTGAAATCCATCTTGGAGAAAGGGTTCTTGGAGTTAAAAAAAATTTTGTATGGACAGATAGAAATGAATATAAGTGTGATTGGATTGTTGGTGCTGATGGTCCTGATTCTGTTGTAAGAAAATATGTTGGTGGGAATATGGAATTTCTTCCAGCATTGAATATAAAATTTGAAACCTGTCAGAAAATCGAAGAGACAATTGTATATTTTTGTAAGGATATATTCTTCGGATATGGATGGTGTTTCCCAAGAGGGGATATGGTTAATGTGGGAATTGGTATGATAGGAGATATGAGGAGACCTTTAAATAACTGGATAGAATTTTTGAAGAATAGAGGGATAATAAAAGATAAGATTTACCAGTATGCAGGTGGACTTATACCTATTTCAGGTATTCAAAGAATAATAAAAGATAATGTTATTTTAATAGGTGATGCTGGAGGATTTGTTGACCCTTTAACCGGCGCAGGAATTATCTATGCTTATGATACAGGGAGATATGCTTCAGAACTTATAAAAGGTAATATTGATATCTTTTCATTTGAAAAAATGATTAAAAAAATTTATGGAAATTTTCTCTCACGCAGGCTTAAAAGAAGAAAATTTATGGAGGAAAATTGGAACGATTTGGTGAAAGCAGTGGAGAATTCCTGGATTGCTTTTATCCGGGAATGATACATTGTCATAATGAAAAGGGGAAATTTCCCGCAATTTCAATAACAGGGAATTTGTGTGAACTTATGTGTTTACATTGTAAAGGTTCATTGTTGATAAATATGATAGATGGTTCGAACCCTGAAAAACTGATCAGTATTTTAAGAGATTTAGAGAAGGATAATTTAGGTGCGCTAATATCAGGAGGTTGTGATGTTGAGGGCAAACTCCCCTGGGAAAAATTCTTACCATATCTTAAAGATTTTGAAACACGACTTTACCTTACAGCGCATACAGGAATGAATGTTGACAAAGAAACAGCAAAGGATTTAGGTTCTGTGTTCAAACAAGGATTGATAGATATAATAGGCGATAAAGAGACATTGATGGAGATTTATAACATTGGAGATTTTAATCTATATCTTAAAACACTTGACAATCTTTTTACATATGGTCCTCAGATCGTTCCCCATATTGTTGCAGGTATCCACTATGGTAAAATTAAAGGAGAATATGATGCGATAAAACTGCTTGAAAAATATAATCCTCAGATTGTTGTAATAGTTGTTATAATGCCATATAATTTTAAAACATCACCTCCTCCTATTGATGATGTTATTGATATTTTTTACAGGGCAAAAGAAAGGTTTAAGATTGTATCTCTTGGATGTGCAAAACCAAGGGGGAAATATAGATTTGAACTTGAAGAAAAACTTGTTAATCTAAAACTTATTGACAGGATAGCAATTCCATCAGATAGATGCATTCAGGCTGCAATTAAAAACGGGCTGAAGATAAGGAAACACTATATGTGTTGTTCAGTCATTATTTAGTTCAATCTCAACCAATTTTATTTGTTCAATTCTTTCTTTCTTCAATATTTTATCTTTTTTTGCAATTTCTATTGTGCTTTTAACAATATCTTTTTTTTCTTCTATCTTTACTGGAATACCATATTTATCTTTCCATATATTTAAAGTCTTCTTTATTTCTGTTTTTAATAATTGATTCCCATTGGCCATAAGAGATGTAGAATCATCTTTGTATGTGTATCTCGTTGTTGAGTAAGATTTATTCTTTATTTTTATTACTTCTTCCTTTTTTGATGTTAGTTTTCCCTCTTCCCCTTTTTTTAACCTTTCAAGATTAATCTCTCTCCTCCTACCACCTATGAAATAAAAACCAGTTATAGGATTTTCGTGATCATCAACAATAACTTCCATCTCTAATTTACCATTCCTCTCAAGTTGTATTAACCTTCCTTCACTTTGCTTAATTATTCTTACCACAAGATGTTCAATTTTTTTTAAATCTCCATTCTGTATTTCTTTAAGTACAAATTTCTTCTCTCCAGTATATTTTGCAGAAAAGAAATCACTTAACTCGAATGCATTTAAAAAAAATCCATATAAAATTAAAATAAACGCTCTTTTCATATTGACCTCCCTTTTTACAATCCAATTAAATTTAATTTATTTAATAATGTTTTAATTGTCAAGTTCAAAAATAAAAAATTTGAAAAATGAGATTAATTGATTCAAAAATCTTTATTTAACTAAAAATTAAAAACGGGGAGCCAAAGGCTCCCCTTATATTTTAAAAGGAGGCTTTATGTTGTCAATTGTAAAGACTTTATAACTGAATAATATGTTCCAGGAATTTTTAAAATTTATTAAAAGATTTTTCCAATTGTGAAATATAAAATTTTATTAATGTAAAACAGTCTTAGATAAAATGGGTATATTTCAATCGCAGGTATTATCTTTAAAGGAAGGAAGTTATAATCAGTTTGTGTTAATACAAATTTAAGAGATAGACCAATGTTCATATTTATACCTAAAATATCCCTGTCAAAAATGAGATATCCTGATTTTATGAATAAGTAAAATACCTTTCTATAATCATCTTTTAAATCCCTTTCAGGATAAAATTCATAAAGAAATATCTTATCTTCAACAGGTATTTTTCCAGACTTATAAAATAGTGAAATGCCTGAAGTTAAATAGAATTCATTAAATCTTTCAGTAAAATTGAAACATCCTTTAAATCTCTGGAAATAATCTTCCGAAAAATCCCTGAGACTTGATTTGAAAGAAAGATTATATTTTTTACCTTCACTGAATGGACTTCTGTCAATTTCTATTTTCTTCAAACCAATTTCATACTCAATATTTCTTATATTAAATTTTTTTATAATAGATAAAAAGAGGTAATCATTATTCAATAAATTAGAAACCATTGAGCCTTCTAAATAAAATGAATGGTAAGGCTCAAAATAAGAATAGTCTTTATAAAAAACGGAGAGAGATATAGATATACTTTTTTTATAAATATCTTCAATTGAACCTGTAACGAATAATGAATTTATACTTCCAAAAGAACCCCCAAAACTGAATCCTTTGTAAAGGATACCTGTGTTTCTCAAGCCATAAGAGAATGTGAAAAGACTTTTACCAGATGTCTCATAACTTATACCTGTTTTTAAAAAGAAAGGTGCTGTCTCATAAAATTTGTAGAGAATATTAATACTATCATTTTCAATCTCTGTATTTAATTCAATCCCTTTATATATTCCTTTTGAATAAAAATTTTCAATAGACTGAATAAGTTCATTTTTATCAATGGAATTATTAACCTTCACATTATTCCATCTTTCAAGCAGACTCCTATTTATAAAGGTATTTTTGTAAGTAATTTCCCTTACAGGATATTTTTCCTTAAATTTACTTTTGAAAATCTTTCTCCTTTTTTCAAGTATCTCTTTGTTTATTAAATCCTCATTTTTCTCTTTTAATTTAGTGATTAAATCGTTTATCTTTTCTTCGGAAGATTTCTCACCTTCTTTTATATATTCATCCAGATATCTAAAATCTGTTGAAGTTAATGGATCAAGGTAAACAGGTATAACGATATCAGCGCCTTCGGTAAGTTTCAGATTTTCCCAGTTATGTGATATTATGTATGATTCTGCTATCTCATCAATGGGTGAATTAATGTTTTCAATGTGTTTGTATAGAAGTATTACAGCGATAACAAAATCTACCCTTTTCTTCATCTCTTTAACAGGACAATTATCTATTATCATTCCATCAACAAGGACAGAATCACCAATCTTATATGGTGAAAAAACACCAGGAACTGACATAGATGACCTTATTGCACCAATCAAATCACCTTTCCTGAATATTACTTCTTTTTTTGTTTTTATATCAACAGCATTACAATAGAATGGAATGAAAAGGCTATCAAAATTATTGATTGTGTTGTAAGGAAAAAATATATAAGATAAAAAGACCTGAACCTTATATCCTTCATTTATTCCAGAAGGTAATTCGGGTTTTAAAAATTTCATAGAAATTGAATATTCTTTTATGTTTTCAGAGAACCCCCTTTTCTCAAAAAAAGGTATATATCTTTTCTCATTTTGAAAAACATCGTCAAAATTAAAACTATGTGCAATACTCTCAATCTCAGATGGAGAATAACCACAGGCATATAATCCTCCAATTATAGCACCCATACTTGTTCCACCAATTTCATCTATTGGTATATTATTTTTTTCAAGGACTTTCAAAACACCAATATGTGAGAGACCATGGGCAAATCCACCGCTTAATACAAGACCAACCCTGAATATTATTATTAGTATCATATTATATTCATTACAAACGCAGGTAATAAAATTCCACTGATATTATCATCAATCTTCAAAGGTAATATCTCTGTTATTGTTGCTATCAAAGCGCCTGTTATACCTCTTGAGAGATCAAAATGAACTATTGTTGAATATAGATAAATCGCAGAAATAGAAAATGCAAGATATGATAAAGTCCCTTCTAATGTTTTATTAAAAATTTTATTCCTTCCGAATTCAAGACCAATAAGTTTTGCAAACATATCGCCAAAGATGGGGAATAAGATAGATGCACAGGCAACATTCCTTGGAAAAATAATAAAAGAAATAAAGGATGTTATTGTAAAATGTGTCATTGATGAAAAGGTTTTTTCCTCTTTCTCTTTTAGAAAAAACTTCAATGTTTTCATAATAACAACATTTATTCCACTTTTAGACAATCTAATTAAATCAAATAAAAAGAATAGAGAAGCAACAATCCCTGTTATATAAATAATTACTTTTTTTGATGTGAGAAAATATATTATAATGTACAGAATGCCAAAAGGTCTTGCAAAAAATCTTCCCCAGACTATTGATTTCCTTGTTGATTCTTTTAATCTATATCCTTTTCTCTTCAAATTCATAATAACAATCCATAACATATGCAAAAGATAAAATGATATTGCAATTCCCTTTAGAATATCTTTTGAGAAAAATGTGATAAAGAGTATTAGAACGGGTATAACAAAGATACCAAGTATCTCATAATCTTTTATAGAATAAAATATTAAGATGGTGAAAACAGATAGTATTAACATTCCATTTATATCAAATGAATTCCTTAATATCTCCATAACAAGGAAATAAAAAAGTACCCCAACAGAAGTTGCCTGTCCTTGACCACCCTTGAATTTTAAATAGAAAGGATAAATATGGCCTAAAACAGATGAGTATGCTAAAATCATATCAAGCGGATAAAATATCCCAATTTTATGAGAGATGAAAATGGTTAAGACACCTTTTGAAAGGTCAAAAATTGCTGTGATTAAAGCAGGGATAAAACCGAGAACCTTAAATGTATTTACTGTTCCCGCATTCTTATCACCTTTTTCCCTTATATCTATACCTTTTAATAATCTACCTAAAATGAAAGAAGGTGAGATAGAACCTATGAGATAACCCACCATAATTGTAATGAAGCATTTATAAGTCAACGATGGTAACACCATCACCTCCAAGTTCAGGTTTTTCAGAAAAATATCCTTTCACCCTTTTATCCCTTGAAAGGAATTCTCTTATCGCTTGTCTTAATATTCCTGAGCCTTTTCCGTGAATGATTCTAATCCTTGAGAGATTTTTATAAAAAGCCTCGTCAATGAATTTATCAACCCTGTCAATTGCATCATCTTTTAATAATCCTCTCACATCTATTTCAATCTTTGCTGGTTTTTCCAATACCTCATCATCAATAGAAATTTTCACCTTTGAATTATCACCTATTTTTATTTCCTTTTTTTCTTCATTCCTATTTAATTCTGATAATATCTCATCAAAACTTCTTTTATATTTTTTAACAGATTCCTTATCAGCATTTTTTTCCTTGATCTCTTTTATAGTCATCTCAACAAGAGAGCGAGCACCTTTTATTATATTTAAAGCCTCTTCCCTTGCCCTTTTCCTCATCTCTTCTTCTTCGTTTTTTAAATTTTTAACCCTTTCCTCAATTAATCTTTTATTCTCTTCAATATAACTTTTAATCTTTTCAATCTCTTCTTTTTCCTTTTCTATCAATCTCATTTTTTCCTGTAATCTGTTTATGAATGAAGAGATTTCAACCTCATCAGTTTTTATATATTTTTTAGCATTTTCAATGATCTCTTTTGGAAGATTTAATTCTTCCGCAATTTCAAGAGCCCTTGAGAATCCGGGGATACCAATTATCAATTTATATGTAGGTTTTTTATCATAACCCATAGCGCCATTTATCATTTTCTTATTATTGTAAACAAGATATTTCAGGTTAGGAAAATGTGTTGTTGCAATGGTTATACATCCTCTTTTTGTCAACTCTTCAAGTATGGAATATCCAAGAGCAGTTCCTTCAACAGGGTCTGTTCCACCACCTATTTCATCAATCAGAACGATGTCATTTTCCTTTGCATCTTTAAGAATATTTTTTATCCTCAATATGTGTGATGAAAAAGTTGAAAGGTTTTCATCAATAGATTGCTCATCCTCAATGACAGCAAATATCCTTTCTATCCTTCCTATAATTGTTCCCTCATTAGCAGGAACAGGGATACCATTTAAAACACATAAAATTGAAAGGCCAATCGTCTTTAGAAGAACAGTTTTCCCACCTGCATTTGGTCCGCTAACAACAAGTGTTTTGTAATCTTTACCTATCTCAATGTCCTGTGGAACAACATCCTTATTAAATATCATTATAGGATGTCTTATTCCTATCAACTTTATATACTCTTCATCAGTGAATTCAGGTATTATACATTCAAATCTTTTTATAAATCTGCTCTTTGCCCTTAGTGAGTCAAAAAAAATGAGTGTTTTAAGGGAAGATATTATTTCAAATTTAAATTTCTTTATTTCATCTGTTAATTCTTTCAGTATCCTTGTAATCTCATTTGATATTTCTATCTCTATCTCCGTTAGAAGATTATCGTAATAAACAACCTCTTCGGGTTCAACAAATGCAGTTTCACCTGTTCTTGAAATATCAACAACAATCCCTCTTGTATTCCTGACATTTTCTTTTTTTACAGGGACAACCTTTCTTCCTTTCCTTTCAGTTATCACTTCTTCCTGAAGGAATTCCCTATTTAAATTCACAAAATTTATAAGTGAATTTTTTATTTTATCTTCTGTCTTTCTTTTTTCGCTTATCAGTCTTTTAAGTTCGGACGAAGCATCCTCTTTCACATTCCCTTCGTCATCTATCACTTTTTTTATCTTATTTTCAAGTTCTTCAAGGGGAAAAATATTCCGATTCTCTTCTTCAAAAATTTTTTTATTTGATAGAAATTCCTTAACATCTTTTGAGATAGAAATATTTCTTAAAATAAGAGAGATTTTTTCAACACTAAAGAAATCTTCATTTATAAATCTATCAACTGGATAGAGTCTTGAGATATCAGGAAATTCGTTTTCTATCTTTAAGAATATCTTCAGTTTCTCAAATTCAGATTTTGCCTTCTCTAAATTATCAAAACTGAATAATTCACTTGCCCTCTCACTTCCTGCTTGTGAGGAGAAAAAAGAAGAAATATTAACTAAAAGTTTATTATATTCGAGCGACTCATAGGTTGTCCTCATTAAATCTTCATTTTTTTATTCTGAACTTGATTCAAGATAATATTAGTTATGTATGGTTTAATCTTATTTATCATTTTCATACTATAACTTTCCTGAATACTTTTAGATTTCACAGGAAAAAATGATATTATTAAGAGTATAAGTGAACATATCACAATACCTTTTAAGAATCCAAATACCATACCAAGTAATCTGTCAATAAATCCAAGAGGTGTCTTTCTTAAAAAGTGCGAAATAAGAATAAAAATAATGTATATTACCAGAAAATAAATGATGAAACTTAAAATATAAGAAGGTAATTGTTCCTTGAATTTTATAAACCTATGAATAGGGTAGAGGTAAGAGAGTATTATAGCAATGATACTACCCAAAATACCTGCTATCTCAAGAAGAAAGCCATTTTTAAAACCATAAGCAAGGAAGATTAGAGAAAAAAGTAAAACTATTACATCAATATAATTCATTCACTTTTTACTTCCTCATCAATCTATTTCTTTTCGCATTCAGTTTTTTTCTTTTCCTTTTCTCGCTTGGTTTTTCGTATCTCTGGTGTTTTTTTATCTCACTCAATATTTTTTCCTGCTCACATAACCTTTTGAATCTTTTAAATGCGAGTTCAAAAGGTTCACCATCTTTTACTTTTACTATCGGCACTTATTTCACCTCCTCTTTTTTCCATAAAAATAAAAAAAATTTTCCATTTGTCAAGATGTTTTTTTAATTTGTTATTAAAAAGTTTAAAATTCAAGATAAAATTTGCATCTTTCAATTTGAAATCTACAATTTGCATTAAGATGGGTATCATCTATTTGGTTTAAAGTTTATGACTGACCCCAAGTATTCTTATTGCTGCGTAAACTGCGTTTTCTATCCCATCTATCCCAACACTCAAGACCGGAACACCCTTAGGCATTTGAACTATTGATAATAAAGAATCTATACCACCCAGAGTTGATTTTGCTAATGGGACACCTATCACAGGAAGGTCAGTTAGAGAAGATATAAATCCTGGTAAAGCAGCTGAGAGACCTGCTGCTGCTATTATAACTTTATACCCCTTCTTTTTTGCGCTTTTCGCAATCAACCTTGTCCTCTCAGGCTCTCTGTGTGCAGATGAAACAACTATATCATAACTGATTTTATTCTTTTTCAATATCTCTTCACCTTTCTTTAAAATTTCAATATCTCTTTCACTTCCACATATCAATAATATATCTGCCATTTTCCTCCTTAATCCTGTATTTTTTTCCAAACTTATCATTCACAATATAAATCCTTTCCCTTAACCCTGTTTTGAAATCTTCACAAAACATTTCCTGAAAAAGGTATACTTCAATTTCCTCATCATCTTTTATTATCTTTCTTGGTGTTTGATCTAATCTGCAACCAGAATAGAAAAGAACTTTATTCATCAGGTGTTATCTTTGTTATATCTGCAACAGAATCACCTTCCTGTAATCTTATTATTTTTACACCAGAAGAAGACCTGTGCAGGAGTTTAATCTCTTCCCCTTTCAGCCTTAATACTATTCCAGATTTTGTTATAATTATAATCTCATCCTTATCACCAATTGTTATTGCACCAGCAAGTTTCCCTGTCTTTTCATTCAATTTTATACCTATAACACCTTTTCCACCTCTTGATATCTTTCTTATCTCATCTATTGGTGTCTTCTTTCCAATACCATTTTCAGTTACAAAAAGGACATTAGGTTCATCCCTTTTTATCATAACTGAAACAATGTGATCATCTTTTTTTAACCTTGCACCTATCACACCTGTTGCCTGACGACCCATTTCCCTTAATTCATCTTCGCAGAATCTTATAACCATACCATTTCTTGTTGAAAGTAATATATCTTCTTTTTCCCTTATAATCTCTGCATCTATCAACTCATCGTTCTCTTTTAGATTTATAGCAATAATTCCATTTCTTCCAGCATTCTTAAAATTTTCACCTTTCACTTTTTTTATCACGCCTGATTTTGTTACAAGGACAATATTTGCTGTTGTTATATCCTTTTCAAAGACGATGGCATTTATCTTCTCATCCTCTTTTATTTTCACAAGGTTCACTATTGCCCTTCCCCTTGATACCCTGCTTCCCTCTGGTATATCATAAACATTTAATCCATAACAATTCCCTCTATTTGTAAATATGAGCATTCTATCATGAGTTGAAGCGACAAAAATCTTTTTAACAAAATCATCCTCACCCTGTTCTATCCCAAGTATTCCTCTCCCACCTTTCTTCTGAGCCCTGTAAACAGAGACAGGCATTCTCTTTATCCATCCTTTGTGTGTTGTTAAAACAACAACATCCTCTTCAACGATAAGGTCAATCTCATCAAATTCCTCAGGACCTTTTTTCATAATCTTTGTCTTTCTTTCATCACCAAACTCTTCTTTTATTTTCAGGAGTTCTTCCTTTAAAAGAGCATCAAGTAGTTTACTTGACGACAATATTGATTTAAGTTTTTCTATTTTTTTTATCAATTCTTTATATTCTTCTTCAAGTTCTTTTCTTTCAAGCCCTGTTAGTTTTGAAAGTTTCATATCAAGTATCGCCTGAGACTGAATTTCTGTTAATTTGAATCTTTCCATCAGTGCTTTCTTTGCAGTATTTGTATCTTTTGAATTTTTTATAATCTTCACAATTTCATCTATGTTATCTATTGCGATCTTAAGCCCTTCTATTATGTGAGCCCTATCCTGCGCTTTCTTAAGTAAGAACCTGCTTCTTCTCTCTATTATAGTTCTTCTATGCTGGATGTAATGTTTTAATATCTCAATAAGTGAGAGTTTCATCGGCACACCATCAACAAGTGCAAGGAGTATAATACCGAAACCTGTTCTCAACTTTGTATGTTTAAGGAGTTTATTTATAATAACCTTTTCCTGTGCCCCCTGTTTTAATTCAAGGACAATCCTTATTCCATCCCTGTTTGATTCATCCCTTATATCACTTATCCCTTCTATTTTTCCATCCCTTACGAGTTCAGCAATCTCTGAGATTAAAGCAGATTTATTCACCTGATAGGGTATTTCCTGTATTATTATGTTATCCTTACCCCTTTTCCCTTCCTCAATAACATACTTTGCCTCAACAACGATGTTTCCACTCCCTGTTTCATAAGCATTCTTTATACTATCAATACCGAGTATTATTCCACCTGTTGGAAAATCAGGTCCTTTTATAAAATTCATTATATCATCAAGTGTTGCATCAGGATGGTCTACAATGTAAACAATAGCATCTATTACCTCATTAAGATTATGAGGTGGAATATTTGTTGCCATACCAACCGCTATTCCAGATGAACCATTCACAAGAAGATTCGGGAATCCAGAAGGGAGAACAAGAGGTTCTTTCAACTTTCCATCAAAGTTTGGTCCGAAGTCAACAGTATCTTTATCAATATCCTTCAGTAATTCCTCGGCTATTTTTGATAGCCTTGCCTCTGTGTACCTGTATGCTGCTGCTGCATCACCATCAATTGAACCAAAATTTCCCTGACCATCTATCAATGGATATCTCATTGAGAAATCCTGTGCCATTCTCACAAGTGCATCGTATACAGCCATATCGCCATGTGGGTGGTATTTACCAAGAACCTCTCCAACAACACTTGCAGACTTTTTATATGCCTTATCATGCAAAAGTCCCATTTCATACATTGCGTAGAGGATTCTTCTATGAACAGGTTTTAGACCATCCCTTACATCAGGGAGAGCCCTTCCCACTATAACACTCATAGCATAATCCAGATAACTGGATTTCATTTCTTCTTCTATTGGAATTGAAGTAATTTTTGGGTCTTTCATTTATTTAGTCTCTCCTTTAATTTTTTCTTTAAAACAGGTATAACATCAAATAAATCACCAACAATTCCTATATCTGCAACTTTAAATATTGGCGCTTCTTTATCTTTGTTTATTGCAATTATAACATCTGAGGTTTGCATACCTGCAAGATGCTGAATTGCCCCGCTTATCCCGAATGCAATATATACCTTTGGTGCGACTGTTTTACCTGTTTGTCCAACCTGATGTATGTAAGAAATCCAGTTTTCATCAACTGCAACCCTTGATGCACCAACAGCACCTTGAACGAGTTCTGCAAGTTCAAAAAGATGCTGGAAATTCTCTGCGCATTTCATTCCCCTTCCCCCAGAGAATATGATTTCAGCATCCTCTAATTTCACCTTTGAGGTCTCATCCTTTATAAATTTCAAATATTCAATCTTTGTTTCAAACAATCCTTCTTCCACTGCATATTCTATTATCTCTCCATTCTTTGATTTGTCCATTTCAGGTTTTTTAAAAACCCTTGGTCTTACAGTTGCCATCTGGGGTCTTGCTTCGGGTGTTTTTATCATAGCCATTATTGAACCACCCCAGGCAGGTCTTATCTGTATAAGATTCCCTTCATCGTCAATATCAAGTTCTGTGCAATCAGCAGTAAGACCTGTTTTTAACATAACTGCAAGCCTCGGGAGTAATGTTCTACCGAGAGTTGTTGCACTTGCAAGAAGTATTGAAGGTTTGAAATCATCAACAATCTTCTTTAATATCCTTGACCATACTTCATTCACAAAGTTTGAAAGTTTTGGATGTTCAACAACAATCACTCTGTCGCAACCAGAATATATCAAATCTTTCGCCTTCTCTTTTATCCCATAACCTAAAACCACTCCAATAAGTTCGCATTTCAATTTATCAGCAAGTTCCCTTCCCTTCCCAACCATTTCAAATGAATGTGGTTCTATCTCATTCTCCCTTGTTTCACCGAATACCATAACACCTTTGTACTCTTCCTTCCTTTCAAATTTCATTTCTTCCCTTAAAAGAACAATTGCGTTGAAAGGACAAGCGGAAACACAGGAACCTTCAAACTGGCATACATTTTTATCAATCACAGCAAGTCTTAATGCAAACTTTGCCCTCAATCCTTCTTCAAGGTTATGTCTTTCATCCACAAGTTTTATAGCACCATAACTGCAAGATTGGATACATAGATTACATCCAACACATCTTTCTTTTATAACATATATATCCATCATATTATCCCCATTTTTTCTAAAACTTCAATCACCTTATCCACACCTTTCTCTATCTCATTCTCAAATATGATACCCTCTTTCTTCAATTCTGGAGAAAATACCTTTACTACCTGAGTTGGTGAACCTTTTTCTCCAATCCTGTTTTCATCAACATTAAGTTCTTTCTCTGTAAGGATGGGTATCACTGCCTTCTTTGCATTTATTTTCCCTTTCAAAGATGGGAGTCTTGGAATATTTATTTCCTTAACAACAGAGATGAGGCAGGGAAGAGGTGCTTTTAAAATCTCATATCCACCTTCAACAAGCCTTTCAGCAACAATATATGAATCTGTTATCTCATCTATCTTTCTCACAAATGTTATTTCAGGGATATTAAGATGTGCTGCTATACCAGGCCCAACCTGTGCTGTATCACCATCTATTGCCTGTTTACCGCATATTATTAGATCAAATTTCCCAATATATTTTATACCCATTGAAAGGGTGTATGAAGTTGCGAGTGTATCAGCACCAGCAAAAGCCCTTGATGATATAAGAAAAGCCCTATCAGCGCCCATAGCAATTGCTTCCCTCAATGCCTCTTCAGCCTGTGGTGGTCCCATTGAGATAACAGTGACAGTCCCTCCCATCTTCTCCTTTATCCTTAAACTTTCTTCAATAGCGTAAAGGTCAAATGGATTTATGATATTTTTCACACCTTCCCTTAAAACCCTTCCTGTTTCAAAATCCATCTTTGCATTTTCAGGGTCTGGAACCTGTTTTACACAAACTATTATATCCATAGTTTATTCCTTGTATTTTTTAAAAACAATTGCTACATTATGTCCACCAAAACCGAATGAATTGGAAATAGCAGCATTCACTTCCATATCCCTTCCTTTATTAGGAACATAATCAAGGTCACATTCAGGGTCAGGATTCTCATAGTTTATAGTTGGGTGAACATAGTTATTATAAATACTCAAAACAGTTGCAACTGCCTCAACAGCAGAAGCAGCACCAAGAAGATGACCAGTCATAGATTTTGTTGATGAAATTGGAATCTTCTTTGCATATTCACCAAAAGTTTTTTTAATAGCCTTTGTTTCTATCTTATCATTCAGTTCAGTTGAAGTTCCATGTGCATTTATATATTCTATCTCTTCGGGGTTGATACCAGCATCATCAAGCGCATTTTTCATAGCAATTGATGGACCTTCTGCAGACTCATCAGGTGCGGTGATATGATAAGCATCATCAGAAGCACCGTATCCTGCTATTTCAGCGTAAATCCTTGCACCCCTTTTCTTTGCATGTTCAATCTCTTCAAGAATAAGTATACCACATCCTTCAGCCATCACAAAACCATCCCTATCTCTATCAAAAGGTCTTGATGCCTTTTCAGGTTCATCATTTCTCTTAGAAAGTGCCCTGAGAACAGAAAATCCTGCAAGTGCAAGTGGTGTCAAAGGTGCTTCAGCACCACCTGTTATTACAACATCTGCTTCCCCATACTGTATCTTTCTCATACTCTCGCCTATCGCATGACCGCTTGAAGCACATGCAGAAACAACTGAAAAATTAGGACCTCGAAAACCATAGTGGATAGCGATGGTTCCAGGAGCAGTATTTATTATAAGCATAGGAATAAACATTGGATTCACCCTTGACGCACCCATATTAAGAAGTCTTTTATGCTGTTCTTCCCAGACATTAACACCACCTATTCCAGATGCAATAATCACACCAACCCTGTCTTTGTTTATCTTATCAACCTCAATTTTTGCATCAGCAATCGCTTCCATCGTCGCATATAGTGTGTACTGAGTGAAAAGGTCCATTCTCTTTAAAGACCTTGATTCTATCCTTTCCTCTGGTTTAAAATTCTTTATCTCACCAGCAATCTTCACAGGGAATTCATCAGATGAAACATCAAACTTTGTTATCCTTCCTATCCCACTTCTACCTTCTTTTAAAGCATTCCAAAAATCTTTAACATTATTACCAATAGGTGTTAATACACCTAATCCTGTAATAACGACTCTTCTCTTCATATATTTCCTCTTGAAAGATTGGAATTAACTTTTTTTCTTCTTAATATATTCTATTGCCTTTCCCACAGTTGTAAGTTCTTTCATATCCTCATCAGGTATCTTTAGGTCAAATTCTTCTTCCAGTTTCATAATAAGTTCATAAATTGCGATTGAATCTGCTTTAAGGTCCTCAATGAACCGTGCATCATCTTTAACCTCTGTTTCTCCGACTTCAAATTGTTCCATAATGATTTGTTTTACTTTTTTTTCAATGTCCATCTTACCTCCCTTTTTGTTTTTAAGTTAACAATCCACCATCAACCTGAATAACCTGCCCTGTGATGTAATCAGATTCAGATGATGCAAGAAACAGGGCGAGATTTGCAACATCTTCAACCTCTCCAAATCTTCCAAGAGGTATAGCCTTAAAATATTCTTCTTTTACATTATCAGGCAATCTCTCTGTCATAGGTGTCTTTATGAATCCAGGTGCAATAGCATTTACCTGTATATTCCTTTTTCCGAATTCTTTTGCAATGGATTTTGTAAAGCCTATGATACCTGCTTTTGAAGCAGCATAATTTGATTGCCCTGCATTCCCCATAATTCCTATTATTGATGAAATATTTATAATCTTACCATATTTTGCCTTTGACATATACTTTAGAACAGACTTTGTGAAATTGAAAGTCCCTTTAAGATTCACATCAATCACCTTATCAAAATCTTCTTCTGTCATTCTTAATATTATATTATCCCTTGTTATACCAGCATTATTAACAAGTATATCTATCTTTCCATATATCTTATAAATCTCATCAACTGTTTTTTCTACTTCCTGTAGATTTGATACATCACATTTAAAGAAAATAATTTCATAACCTTTTTCCTTTGCTTCTTTCACAAAGTTTTCACCATCTTCAACAATTATATCAGTTATAGCAATCTTTGCTCCTTCCTCTAAAAATCTGATGGCAATGGTTTTCCCAATACCTCTTGCACCACCTGTTATTATGCCTACCTTATCTTTTAGCCTCATCTATAAACCTCCTTACTTCTTCAGAATTTCCAATGTTCAATGTTTCAACATCGTTATTCATAGATTTTATCAGTTTTGATACCACATTTCCCGAACCTATTTCTATAAATCTTCTTATACCATCCCTTATCATATTTTCAACAATCAAATCCCATCTCACAGGACTTGTAATCTGTTCACCCAGAGCTTCTCTTATTTTGTCTGTGTTTTTTAATTTATCACCTGTGACATTAAAATATATATCACATTTTGGTGTATTAAATTCAATCTTTGTTAAAACCTTTTTGAAAGGAACTGATGCATCATCCATTAAAGGAGAATGAAAAGCACCACTCACTTTCAGTGGTATGCATTTTCCACCTTTTTCTTTACATAAATTTGATGCTTTATCAATCATTTCGGGTTCGCCTGATAAAACAAATTGTTCATAAGAATTATAATTTGCAATTGTTATAATCCCTTTATCCTTTAAGGATTTTACAACATCTTCAACAATATCTTTTTTCAAACCTATCACTGCGAGCATCTTCCCTTTTCTCTTTTCACCTGCACTTGACATCAATTCACCTCTGAAACGGACTATGTGAAGTGCATCATCATAGCAAATAACATCTCCGCATAGTAAAGCAGAGTATTCACCAAGAGAATGTCCGGCGAGTGCATCGTATTTAACATAATCTTTTATAATTGAAAATACAGCATAAGAATGAATCAATAATGCAACCTGAGCATTCCTGGATTCTTTAAGTGTCTCTTCAGGTCCATTAAACATAATATCTTTTATATCAAAACCAAGTTTCACAACCGCTTCATCAATAATATTCCTTGATTTCTCAAAATCGTTGTATATATCCAGACACATCCCAACCTTTTGTGAACCCTGACCTGGAAAAACAAGCGCTGTCTTCATATTTCCAGTTCCTCTTTCACTATCTCATTAACCTTCTCTTTATAAAACTTATATGTGAGAGTTATAGCACTTTTTACAGCAGGTGCTTTTGATTTTCCATGGCATTTTACAGATATCCCATCTACACCAAGAACAACAGCACCACCATACTCCTCATAATTCACCTTTTTTAATAGATCTTTAAGAACGGGTTTCATAATTGCAGCACCTATCATCACCTTAAAAGATTTTGAAGCCTCTTCCTTTAAAAAACTTGTTATGAATTCAACAAGTGATTCACCGAATTTTAATATTGCATTACCTGTAAAACCATCCATAACACAGATATCTGTAACACCTTCAAGTATGTCATGCCCTTCTATATTACCATAAAAGTTCAAAAGTCCTTTATTTTTACCTTCTTCAAGTAATCTATGTGCTTCCTGGATCAATCCTGAACCTTTCATTTTCTCTTCACCCATGGATAAAAGACCAACGGATGGGTTTTCTATCCCGTAAACCTTGTTCATGTAAACCGAACCCATAATAGCGAATTGATAAAGGAATTCAGGTTTTGTGTCAGAATTTGCCCCTACATCAAGAACGAGTGTATGTCCTTTCTTTGTTGGGAAGAATGTTGCAAGTGCTGGTCTTTTAACACCTTTTAATCTCCCAAGTGTGAACAAAGAGAAAGCAACAAGAGCACCTGTATTTCCTGCTGAAAGGAATGCATCCGCTTTTCCTTCTTTTTGAAGTGTAAGCCCTATCCCCATGGGTGAGTTCTTCTTATTCTTGAATGCTTCCATAGGTGGCTCATGCATCTCTATCTTTTCATCAGTGTGAATAATCTCCGCATTCTTTGGTATTTCAAAATTTTTTATATCATTTTCATTACCTATCAATATAAATTTAACATCTTCATTCGTCTTAGCAAAATCATTTATACCTTTTATAATCTCTAAAGGTGCGTAATCACCGCTTAAAACATCTATTGCAAGTCTCATCAGATCTCTTTCACCTCTTTTACAACGAGTTTTCCATTATAGTATCCACAATGTGGACAAACCCTATGAGGTTGCATCAACTCATGGCACTTTGGGCACTCAACGAGTGTGGGTGCCTTTAATGTGTAATGTGTTCTTCTCTTTTTTGCTCTTGTTCTTGATACTCTTTTTTTTGGAACTCCCATCTTTTCCTCCTATCATTTCATAAAGTTTTTCCCATCTTGGGTCAATTTCTTCTTTTTCTTTATGTCCACAATCTATCTTGTTAAGGTTTGCACCGCAAACCGCACATATACCTTTACATTCATCAGAACATAAAGGCTTCATTGGTATAGATAATATTATATAGTCTCTTATAATTTGTGTCAAGTCAATAAATTCATAAGAAGTAAAAATTGTATTTATATCTTCTTCTGTAAGTTCAATCTCTTTTTCTATCTTTTCTATTCCTCTTCTCACTATCACCTCAAAATTTTCTTTATAATCCTTTACAAAATCCTCAAGGCATCTTGAACATTTCAATTTCAGTCTGAAATTTATAACCCCTTTTACTTCATATAAACTTGAGGATTTGTAAATTTCAATATGAGTTTTAGCCTTATCAACCAATTCTTCAATATCAATATCTTTACCTTCAAACTCTATCTCCTTTTCAAATTTTGGAGATACTATTTCTGAAAAATATATTGTAAACATAGGTTGAATATAACAACATTTTACTTAATGTCAAGTATAATTTCTTAAAAAATATCTTGACAAGAAATTTTTTTCATCTATACATAGAAAATATGATAGGTTTTATAATTATTTTTGTATCATTTGAAGATAAATTCTGGATATTTTTTAAGGATAAAGGGGAAATAGATAAAAATTCCCTTATCAAATACGAAGAAAATATCCCTGAAATAACAAAAGAGAGAAGAAAAAATTCTATGGGTAAAACGATTGATTATGGAGACATTCCAGTTTTTGAAGAGTACATAAAAAAAATAAAGAATTACAATGTTAAGATTGTTTACAGGTCAAAATGGCTTAATGCAATTTCTGTTCTATGTGGAGATAAAACGATTGAATCCATAAAGACTTTTCCGTTTGTAAAAAATGTTCAACCTGTGAAAATAATGAGAATGCTGATAGATCTTAATTCGCTAAAACTTGATTATGGTGATAACAATTCAAATATGAGAATCTTAAGATTAGATACACTCCATTCACTCGGATACACAGGGAAAGGGATAAGGATAGGTATCCTTGATACAGGTTTTGAATTTGGTGAGAATAAACACAATGCACTTTTAAATGTGAATGTAATAGGGAAGGCAGATTTTGTATTCCCTGACACAATTGTTATCAATGGTGATACGATTTTATCACCTGATACAATTGTTGGATATGAACCACAGGAGGACTGGAGGGATGAGAACTACCCTCTATGTTTCTGGGGATTTTGTTCACAGACCGATCATGGAACAGAGATATTATCAATTCTTGCAGGTTATTCAAAAGGGAACATTATAGGTGTTGCTTTTAACGCTGATTACATACTTGCTAAGACAGAACTTGTCTATGATAGAGGAGGGAATTTTATTGAGATAAGGAGGGAAGAAGATAACTGGATTGCTGCCTGCGAATGGGCTGAATCACTTGGGGCACACATTATTACAAGTTCACTTGGTTATAAGTTTTTTGATGATGGAACAGGTTATACCTATTCTGAACTTGATGGTGAACATGCCTTGATAACGATTGCTGCTGATAGTGCGGTGAGAAGGGGTGTATTTGTTGTGAATGCTATGGGGAATGTTCAGTTAAATGCCTCACCTGATACTTCAATCGTTGCCCCTGCTGATGGGAAATATGTTTTTTCAATAGGTGGAATTGACACTTCAGGGAAATGGTCAAATATTTCTGCAAAAGGTCCTACAATTGATGGAAGGATTAAACCTGATTTTGTTGCCCCAGTTACTGCAAAGGTTGTGAACCCTGAATATAGCAAAGAGATAGAGAATATACCTGGTTTTGACACTATTTACATCCCGAAATATATAAATGCTTCTGGAACATCTATAAGCACACCTTATGTTTCAGGACTGATTGCATTACTCCTTGAAGCACATCCATCCTGGATAGGAAATGTATCAAAGGTAAAAAATATACTGATTTTATCAGCATCAAAGAATGGAATTCCTGATGATTCAATGGGATATGGATACATAGATGCATTGAAGGCTTTGAGATACGAAAATGTTGAGGTGGACTATTCAAGTAAGATTGGTAGATTGATTGTTTTCCCGAATCCTTTGATAAAGAAAGATAGAAGTATACTGAACATATCCTATTTTTTGAGCAATGAAGGTCTTATTGATTTAAAGATATTCGATGCTTCAGGAAAGAATGTTTACAGGAAGAATCTTGGTCTTAAACTT
>Ga0207433_10001635_pt1 | contig 47613 bp, 57 predicted proteins | sample YelNatPaOPGAMG01_FD_187559 | JGI IMG/M metagenome (GOLD analysis project Ga0207433, IMG submission 187559) | Hot spring thermophilic microbial communities from Obsidian Pool, Yellowstone National Park, USA - OP-RAMG-01 (SPAdes) (version 3) | ecosystem: Environmental > Aquatic > Thermal springs...
ATCTAAAGCTTTTTTTAAAAATTCTTTTTTAACTTCAAAAGTTAAATAAACAGCATTTATTCCAATAGTTTTAAAAGCTGCATTATGAATTTGAGGGCTTACGGAATGTTTTACTGGGTAACCTATTAATCCATAAATTTTTGTTTCGCTTGTTATATTCACTTTAAGTTAACCCCATTAATTTATATATTTTTTTCATTTCTTGAATTGTAAGTTGACCTGGTGCAGCCTTTAACTCTTTTTCTACGCAAGCATAGGTAAAAGCTCCACCAAAAATAGGGGATAAAACTCTAGATGGAATACCAAGCTTTCCCATAGCAAAGCAAACTAAAGGTTTTTCATGTTTTTCCATTAATAAATTGAAAAGCTTTATGTTATCCATAAATGTTTCAGCTTTAGTTACTATTTTACAAATTTCAGCTTCAGCTTTAACTTCTTTATCATAAATTTTTTTTAAAACTAAATTAGAGGGTGTTTCTTTAAAGTTGTGAAAAGAAATTAATGGTTTAGCTCCAGCTTTCTTTACAGCTTTAACAACTTCTTTAAGATTTAATGTTTTTAATTCTAAATCAATTAATTCAAAACCTTTTTCAGCAGCTTCAATTAAAGTTTTAATTCTTTCTTTTTCTTCTCCTCTATATTTTCCTCCTTCACTTCTTAATCTATTAGTTGCTATTTTATCAACTTCAATAATTTTGCTTAATTTTTCAATTTCTAGCTTATGACCTTTAAAATAATCTAATCGAAATTCTATTAAATCAACTTTTTGTTTTATAGCTTTTTTAGCTAACTTTATTGCTTCCTTAATTGAAGTTACAGGTATTGAAGCGCATATAGAAATTTTCACTTTTCTATCACTGTTTCCTCTTTAACAAGGGTTCCAAAATGTCTTCCACCTTTCTCAAATCTTATTAATACTTCATCTCCAGCTTTTAATTCAGCGATTGATTTTGAACCTTCTTTAGTTACAAGCCTTATTGTTTCAGCATTTTGCAAAATAACTTTAAGGTTTTCATTGTTATATTCTGCTTCCACCAAAATTAATGGTCTATACTCTATTTTAACTCTGCAAACATTTGTTTTTCGTATTTTACCTTCCCTATTAACTATTAATACTTCATCTCCAGCTTTTAATTCTGATAAATATTTTGTTTTATTTCCAGGTGTAAGCACATATGATGATATAGCACCTGCATTAACTCTAAAGGGTCTAGGTTCAACATATGGATTTATTTGAACTTCAGCTTGAACCAAAAATAATCCTGAAGATTGGCTTCCAACAAGAATTCCCTCCCCCTCCTTCATTATATCGCATGTATCTATGCAGGCTCTAGCACCAATTTCAAGAGGCTTTAAGCCTATTACTTTAGCTGTTGTCAACTCTATAGCATTTTCTAAACTTTTCACAATTTTGCTTGCTTCCTCAATTTTTGAAATATCAAATGTTTTAATTAAAATACCGTTTACTCCTAACTCTAAAGTTTTAAGAGCTATTTTAGCTTCTTCAAGGTTTGAAACTTCAGCTATTAATTTTCCTCCATAACATTGAATTTTTGCAATTAAATTTTCCAAAGGAATAATTTTCCAATCAATGCAATTAACTATAACATAGTTGGCTCCAGCTTCAACTGCTGAAATTGCTAATTCTTCATCTTCACCGCTTTTTATAGTTATTCTTACAGCTTCTCCTTTTTTTAATTTTTCCAAATTTTTTTTCGAAGAAACATTAACTATTTTTATATCGGCTCCATCATTTATCGAAGCTATTTTTTTAACGCCTATTTTTTTAGCTTCATTTATAAACTCTTTAGGCAGAAGAATTACATCACATAAATTTATGCATGAAGATAAAATTTTGTTTAATTCTTCTTTTGGAGCCTCCTCTAAATCAATCCAAAGCTCCTTCATTAAACTTCACCAAGTATTTTTAAAGCTTCATCAACTGAAGCACCCTTATGAACAATTGCAACTAAAGCTTTAGTCATAGCACTTGGATTTTCATGTTGAAAAACATTTCTTCCTATTGATACTCCAGCTCCACCAGCTTTTAATGAATCGTAAACCATTTGAAGAACTTCTCTTGTTGTTTCAGCTTTTGGTCCACCTGCAACAACTACTGGAACAGGACAAGATTCTACAACTTTTTTAAATGTTTCCACGCTTCCTGTATAATTAGTTTTAATTATGTCTGCTCCAAGCTCTGCTCCTAACCTTGCTGCATGAGCTACAGCTTCAAAATCATGCTCATTGCTTACTTTAGCACCTCTTGGATACATCATAGCTAATAAAGGCATTCCAAAACGATCGCATTCATCAGCTATTTTTCCTAAAGATTCAAGCATTTCAGGCTCCTTTTCATCTCCAACATTTATATGAACTGAAATAGCATCTGCTCCAAGCCTAATAGCTTCTTCAATAGAACAAACTATAACTTTTCTATTTGGATTTAAAGAGTATTTTGTACTTGCTGAAAGATGAATGATTAATCCTAAACCTTTAGTATCAATTGTTTTAGCTATTCCCTTATGAACAACTATTCCATTAGCTCCTCCAAGAACCAACTTATCTACAATATCTTGCATATTTGTTAAACCTTTAATTGGTCCACTTGTTACTCCATGATCCATCGGAATTATAACTGTTTTTCCATTTAAAAAAATCCTTTTTAATCTTCTTTCTTTACCTACATTCATTTATTTTTCCCCTCATTAATTTTTATATTTTTCAATTAATCCTCCTCTTTTAACGCTTTTTTAATTAATGTTAAAGCTTCATCTTTATCATTCCATTCAACTAAAACTTTAATGCTTGAAGTTATTGTGAAAATTCCATAAATGTTTATATTTCTTTCATAAAGAGGATTAGATATTTTCCCTATAACTCCAGGGGTTTCTTCAAGCCCAACTCCAACTATTTGGATTAAGGCTAAATTCTTTTTTACAGCCATCGCTAAGGTTTTTTCATGAGTTTTAATTATTTCATGAATTGAATCTAAAAATCCATTAAGTCTTTCTTCAGGTAAGTAAAGTATTAAGGAATTGTAATCACTTGAGGATCCAGTTAACTCTATTCCCCTAGTTTTTATTTCTTCAATAATACTTTTAATTACTTCAGGTTCTTCAGAAACTCCTCTACCTACAATTGTAACCATTAACATTGGTTTTGGAAAAAGCTCTATAGAAAGCTCGTTTGCTAAACCACCTTTAATTATTGTTCCTTTAGCTTCAATTGTTCCAGCTTCATAACTTATTACTTTAACATCTATATTTGGAGGTTTATATTTTAAAGCTTTTTTATGAATAAATTTAGCTCCTGAATCAGCTAAGCCTGCAAGAGCTTGAATAGGTATAATATCTAAAGGCTTTGGATTTTTAACAAGCTTTGGATCTCCAGTCATTATTCCTTCAACATCAGTTACTAAAATCACTTCTTTAGCATTTAATGCTTGAGCTAAAATAAAAGCTGTTGTATCGCTTCCTCCTCTACCAATGGTGGTGATTTCACCTGAAGATGTTTTCCCTATAAAACCTGGAATAACTGGAATTATGTTTTGAGCTATAAGCGGAGAAACATATTTTTTGATTCCTTTAATGCATTCTTCAAGAATTGGTTTAGCGTTTCCATGAGCTTTATCAGTTATTATAGGCCAATCTTCACCCATAGGATCAAAATATTTAGCGTTCACTCCATTAGCTTTTAATGTTGCTGCAAAAATTCTGGCGCTTGTTCTTTCCCCCATAGAAAGAATATCATCAAGCAACTCTTTAAAGTTTCTTCCATTTTTAATTGTTTCTTTAGCTATTTCAAGCAGTTGATCTGTGGATTTACCCATAGCTGAAACAACAACAACTGGTTTATAACCTTTTTTAGCAGCTTCAATTATTGAGTTGGCTGCTTTAATTATTCGTTCGCTTGAAGCTAAGCTGCTTCCGCCAAACTTTACCACAACAATTTTATTTTCTTCACTCATTTTCTAAAAAACCTCCATAAAAAGCTTCAAAACCAATTTTAGGTTTTGAAGCTTAGAAAAAGCGATAATAATAGCGATAGACTTTAGAAATGTTAAATCTTGTAAAGTAAGCAGCAGCTTTCATCAATTTGCAGCATTCCTTCCCATTTATTAACCATTAAATTGCATAAATGAAATATAAAAATTTAACGCTTTCATTATTAAAATCCAGCTTCAACCAAATTTTTCGGCTTCATGATTTCTCTTAAAAAAACAGTTGCATAACAGCTTTTATCTAGAAAAAACTTAAAAACAATATTTTTATTTTCTTCAATTTCAAATTTAATGTTTTTAACTTTAGCTAAAGCAGTTCTAAAGCCTCCAGCGCTGCTGGCTTCAGGCATAACTCCAATATAAAAATCTCTTAAGGTTAATCCTTCTTTTTCAAGAATTTCCTTTTCTATTTCACCTTGAATTCCATTTGAAAGTTTGCTTTGATAACCTATAATAGGTAAAGCTAAACTTGCTTTTTCCCTCTCGATTTTTTTATTTAACTCATTTATGTTTATATGTGAAACTTTAACAAGTTTTGAATTTTCAAAAACCCAATCTCCCTCTAAAGCTTTGTTAATAGGAATTTTCATTAAAATTCTTTTGCTTAACATTTCATTAAATAAAAATGATTGATATGCATTAACAAATAAAAGCCTTAATCTAGATGGTAAACGTTTTAAAGCTCCAATATAATCGTTAGGATGATTAACTAAATGCTTAAGCATAATTTTTTCATATTCTAAATAATCTGGAAAAATCTGCAATGCTTTTTTAAAATTTAATGTTTCTAAAAGTTCTTCTCTAGCTTTTTTAATTTCAGGTTTTTCATAAAAACTTGATGAACCTAAGTAAGTTAAAACTGCTTTTTCAAAATTTCTTTTAACAATATATTTTCCAACTATATGGGTTATAGGTCTTATTGTTCCAAATCTTTGATGACCAAAAAAGTTTGGAATTCCTCCAACATCTTTAATTTCTTTTAAAATGCTTTCAATAACTTCTTTAGCTTCATTAAATTTTAAATCTATATTGCGAATTCTTACTGTAAAATTGTTTCCTAAAAGAAAACTTGAATTTAAGGGTTCATTAATTAATTTTACTGGAAAAATTTTTATTTCTCCATTAAATAAAACTTTGGGTTGCTTAAGCTTTAACTTTTTAAAAGCTATAAATTGAGCTGTTAAAGCCTTAGAATCTTTTAATCCAGCTATGCTTAATCTTTTTTCACTAATTTTAAATGCTTTTGCAATATATTTTAAAGCTGTTAAAGTATCAATATTTCTTTTAACCATTATGCAAAGTTGATAGCTTCCTTTATTTTCATTTTTATTTTGAAAATTTTGAAATTGATTGAGATCAGGATGAATATATGCAATTAAACCATTAGTTAAATATTCTTCAACTATAAAATCTTCTGGGTAAAGTTTGATTTTTCCTCCTAAACCTTTACTTGAAGTTAGAAAAACATGCATTCCAAGCTGTTTTTCTAAATTATTTTTATTATTCATTTTAAAGCAGGGGTAAATTCCCCGTAACTTTATCTATTTTCTTGCTTAAAGCAGGGCCTATTCCTAAGCATGTAATTGTTCCTGAAGGAACTTCAGTTAACCCTTTATCTTCAATTAAAACTGTTGGTAAACCTAATTTTTCGCTTTCTTCTTTTATTTTTAAAAGTTCCTCTAAAGATTTAACTTTTACAACAACTTTTTTTTGTCCTTCTTGAATCCATTTTAACCAATCTTCTTTATTCATGAGTCTTGCTTTTTCAGAGGCTGAAACTGCTGCATGAGCTGCTTGAGCTGCTATTTTTCCCTTGCTCATTTTTAAATCTGATCTTACAACAATCACTTGTTTATATTCAAAATCCATAAAATTCATCTTTTTAATGCTTAAAGTTATTAGTTAAGTTAATTAATATAATTTTCAAGGGTTTTTTAAATTTTTATAAAAGTTTTTGGAGGTTTAAAAATTGATTGAAAAGCATCCAAAAATTGTTTCTTTTCCACCGGGACCTAAAGCGCTTGCAGAAATAACTAGGGATGAAAAAGTTATTTCACCTTCAGTTTTTAGATCTTATCCAATGGTTATTGATTCTGGAGAAAACTGTATAATAAAGGATGTTGATGGAAATGAATATATTGATTTTAACTCTGGTATGCTTTCTTTAACGATTGGACATTCGCATCCTAAAGTTGTTAAAGCTGTTAAGGATCAAGCTGAAAAATTAATTCATTATCCCTATTCAAGTTTTTATTGTCCAATTGTAACAAGCTTAGCTGAAGAATTGTTTAAGGTTATACCTTGGAAAGAACCTAAAAAAGCTTTTTTCTGTAATGGAAACTCAACCACTATTGATGCTTCGATAAGAGTGAGCGAATGGTATACAAGAAAACATTATTTTATAGCTTTTTTAGGTTCCTTTCATGACGTTACAATTGGAGGTTTAAGTTTATCATCTTCAAATAGAGTAAAAAAGAAGCATTTTAAACAACCGCTTAATGTAACTTATATTCCTTATCCATATTGTTATAGATGTTTGTTTAAATCATCTTTTCCAGAATGCAATTATTTATGCTTATCAATATTTGAGGAATTTATTGAAAAAAATGGTTTAGGAGATAATGCTGCAGCATTTTTTATAGAGCCAATTCAAATTGAAACTGGATGTGTAACACCACCTCAAGGATACTTTGAAAAACTTAAGAAAATTCTTGAAGCTTATGATATTTTATTAATTGATGATGAAACAAGATTGGGTTTTGGTAGAACTGGAGCATGGCTTTCAATAAACCATTGGAAAATTGAATCTGATATTGTTTTGCTTGGATCTTCTATGTCTTCAGGAATACCATTAGGCGCTGTAATAGCAAAGGAAGATATAATGGATTGGGAGCCAAACTCTTATTTAACTATTAATGGTGGAAACTTAATAGCTTGCGCAGCAGCTTTAGCAGTAATTAACTTAATTAAGGAAGAGCATTTACTTGAAAATGCTCTTAAACAAGGCAATATAATTCTTAAAAGACTTAAGGAGCAACAGGAAAAATATAATATGATAGGTGATATTCGAGGTAAAGGATTATTAATTGGTATTGAAATTGTTAAAGATAAGGAAAGTAAAACTCCAGCTGAACTTGAAATAAAAGAAATTGAGAAAAAACTTTGGAGGAGAGGATTAGCTTTAGCTACTTGTGGTAAATCAACTTTAATGCTTGCTCCACCAATTACTATTAATGAAGATTTAATTAATTCAGGTTTAGAAATTATTGAAACTGTTTTTAAAGAGGTTTTAAGCTAAAATATTAGTGAATAAAATTGAGCATTCAGAAAAAAGATGAAAAACCCTTTCCATATTTAATTGAAGTTAGCGTTATAGGTCATGCAACTGAAAACTTAAAGAAAATTAAAAAAGCTGTTTTAAATATTATTCCTGAAGAGGAACGGGCGATTGCACCATTTTCCATTGAAGAATTAGAGGGACATCATGGAAATCCAATATTTATGATTAAAACAACTTTAAAAGATTTAAAAAGGAATTTTCTAGAGTTTCTTTTTAAAGCTTTATCTTATGAAGATAAAATAAAGCTTTTTAATGAAATAAATGCTCATGTAGATGAAGAATGCAATTTATACATTAGATTAGATAAGCAAGCTGCATTCATGGGTGAAACAAAAATTAAACAAGAAGATCCGATCAGGTTACGAATGAAATTTAAAAATTTAAAGCGTTCAATGCTAATTAAAAAGCTTCAAGAGATGCTTAAAGAATGAGAAAATACTGTGATCTTCATTTAAAACTTGAAAATGAAAAAGAAATTTTTGAAGCAGCTAAATTAATTAAGGAAATGGGTTTTAAAGTTGTTGGATTAACTTTTCAACCAACCACATCAATAATTAAAATTAAAGAATTTAAAAAGTTTTTTCAAGAATTTAATATAGATTTAGCTTCTAGAGTTGATTTAAAACCTAAAAATAAAATAGAGCTTTTATCAACATTAAAAAAATTAAGAAGAAAATTTGAAATTATAAGTGTTGAATGCGATTCAAATAAAATTGCTGTTATAGCAGCGAGAGATAGAAGAGTAGATTTAATAAGTTTCCCTTTAAACTTTAAAGCGAAATTTACTCATTCAATAGCTCATGTATTAATAGGAGCTTTAGAAATAAACCTGGTTGATTTAATTATGCCTAAAACTTCTAGAACTGTTATATTAAACAAGTTTATTCATGAAGCTTTTATAGCTAAATTCAATAAAGTTCCAATTGTGATTTCTTCAGGAGCAACAAATCTATTTTTAATTAGAGCTCCAAGAGAAATGGCTGCAATTAGCCTTTTATTTAAGCTTGAACCTTTAGAAGCTTTAAATTCAGTTTCTACAATTCCATTAAGCATAGTAGAACGAAATAGAATTAAACTAAGCCGATTTTATATAGGGGAAGGCATTAAAATTGTTGAGTAAAAATGCCTTTAAAAAGAGAAAGCTTTCGATATCTTTTATTAAAAATAATTACGAAAAATATTAATGCTGAATTAAATAGGGAAAAGCTTCAATCAGCTTTGCTTAACTCTATTTTAAATCTTTTTGGTGAAACAGGTTTAGTTGAAAGCAAATTTAAATTATTAATTTTTAATAAAGAAAAAAAATTTGCAGTAGTTAAATGCGCTAAAAATTTTATAAATAATTTTAGAGCTGCCGTAGCCTTAATAACTAATTTAAATAATGAAGAAGCATTAATTTTCATAGCTAAAGTTTCAGGCACAATTAAAGGTATTAAAAAAGCTGTTTTATCTTTTCAATCTTTTAATAAGAAAAATGGCAGCAGCCAATAAAAAAATGAATATTAAAGCTATTAAACTTAAAAGCATAAATACAATTTTTGCTAAAAATAAAATTAAAAGGAAAAGCCCAAATATTAATCCATAAACCCTTAATTTACTAAATTTACCATTTTTCTCTTTAAAAAAGCTAGGTAAAATAAACAATACCATTAATATAAAGAAAATTAGTATTATTTCCCAAAAACCAACATTCAATTAGTTTTCGCCTTAATTAAAATAGAATTGTAAATTTAAAAATTTTTAAGAAACCCCTTTATCTTTTAACGATAAATAAAAAATTAGATGCGGTTAAGCGAAAAACTAAAAAGAAAGAGATTAAAAAATTATGTAAAAAAAGAAAAGTTTTTAGTTTAGCCTTAACTTTTTATTTGTGAAATTTGTGAGGTGAATTGTTTGTCTATGTTTGCTGCTCCAGGAGGATATGATCGCGCTATAACCGTTTTCTCTCCAGATGGAAGGCTATTCCAAGTTGAATATGCTTCAGAAACCGTTAAAAGAGGCGCTACAGTTTTAGGAATAGTTACTAAAGAAGGTGTTGTTTTAGCTGCTGAAGAAAGATTAACCTCTAAGCTTCAAGATCCAAATTTTGGATGGAAAATTTTTCAAATAGATGAGCATATTGGTGCGGCTGTAGCTGGATTAAGCTGTGATGCACATATTTTAGTTGATCAAGCTAGAATTTATGCTCAAAGCAATAGGCTTCTTTATGATGAACCTATAAGCGTAGAAGCTTTAACCAAAAGAATTGGAGAAATAAAACAATTGTATACTCAGCATGCAGGTGTAAGACCTTTTGGATTATCAATTTTATTTGGTGGTGTAGATTCTAAAGGATGCAGATTATTTTGGACAGATCCAAGCGGAGCTTTTTTAGCTTATAAAGCTTGGTCTATAGGGGCTGGAGCTGAAACAACAAATGAAATTTTAGAAGCTGAATATAGAGAGGATTTAACGCTTGAAGAAGGAATTTTATTAGCTTTAAAATGCATGAGTAAAGTTTTAGAGGGGAGCCCAGACAGCAGAAAAATTAAGGTTGCTGTAATTCCAGCTGACACTAAAAAATTTAGAATGTTAACTCCTGAAGAAGTAGAAAATTATTTAAAGAAGCTTGAGGGAAAAAGGGCTGCTGGTAAATGAGTGAAAAATATACAACAGCAAGAATAACAATAAATGGGGAAAAATTTGAAATTCTTGTTAAACCTGATCCTGCTTTAGAATTTAAACTTGGAAAACAACTTTCTTTATCGCAAATTCTAGTTATTGATGAAGTTTATTCTGATGCTGGAAAAGGCACTAGAGCATCAACAGAAAAATTAAAACAATGTTTTGGAACAGTTGATATAACTAAAATAGCTGAAAAAATACTTAAAGAAGGAGAGCTTCAACTTACAACTGAACAAAGAAGAAGACTTATTGAAGAAAAAAGAAAGCAAATAATTGCTTTTATTTCTAGAAATTGCATTGATCCAAGAACTGGAGCTCCCCATCCACCGCTTAGAATTGAACAAGCCTTAAATCAAATAAAACCTTCTATAGATCCTTTTAAATCAGCTGAAGAACAAGCGAAAGATATTATAGAAAAGCTAAAGCAAATATTGCCTATTAAAATAGAGAAAATGAAGGTTTCCATAAAAATTCCATCAAAATATGCTGCTAAAGCTTATGGATCCTTAAAAAGTTTTGGAAGCATTTTAAAGGAAGAATGGCAATCCGATGGTTCATGGCTAGGTGTATTAGAAATGCCAGCAGGTTTATATGGTCCCTTTATAGAAAAAATTGGAAAATTAACGCAAGGAACTGTTCAAGCTAATATAATTAAATAATTAAAATTAAAAGGAGATTAATGCTTTGACTTTATTTGTGGAAAAAAGAAGCATAGTTGTTCCTGGAGAAGTTTTAGCAGAAGGAAAATATATTTTAGGAGCAAACACTTACTTAAAAAACGGTAAAATTTATGCTTCAAAACTTGGTTTATTCGATTTTACTCAAGATAAATTAATGGTTGTTCCATTTAAAGGAGCTTATATTCCAAATGTAAATGATCAAGTTATAGGAAAAATAATTGATGTTGGGCTTTTCGGCTGGATTGTTGATATAGCTTCTCCTTATGAAGCCCTTCTTCCAGCTTCAGAAATTCAAGATAAAAGATCTAAAATTAAAATTGATTTAACTAAAATCCTTGATTTAGGAGATCTTATATTAGCTAAGGTTGCAGCTTTTGATAGAACTAGAGATCCGCTTTTAACAATTAAGGAAGAAGGTTTAGGTAGAATAACCTCTGGAAAAATTGTTGAAATTCCACCAACAAAAATTCCAAGATTAATAGGAAAAAAAGGAAGCATGATAAATATGTTAAAAAAAGAAACTGAATGCGAAATTTATGTTGGTCAAAATGGGGTTGTGCTTGTTTCAGGAAAAAATCCATTTAATGAAAATTTAGCTATTGAAGCTATAAATAAGATAGCGGCGGAAGCCCATACCCAAGGATTAACCGATAGAATTAAAGAAATGATTAAAAAAAGGAGGGAAGAATATGCTGGCGGCAAAACCAATTAAATTAATTAATGAAGATGGGTTAAGAGTTGATGGAAGAAAACCTAATGAACTTAGACCTTTAAAACTTGAAGTTGGTGTTTTAGATAAGGCAGATGGTTCAGCTTATGTTGAGCAGGGTAAAAATAAAATTTTAGTTGCAGTTTATGGACCTAGAGAAGCTCATCCAAGACATATGGGTTTACCTGACAGAGCAGTTTTAAGATGCAGATATCATATGGCTCCTTTTTCAACTGAAGAAAGAAGATCTCCAGCACCATCCAGAAGAGATATAGAATTATCTAAGGTTATTAGAGAAGCTTTAGAGCCTGCTGTAATATCTGAAATGTACCCTAGAACAACAATAGATGTTTTTATTGAAGTTCTTCAATCTGATGGTGGCACTAGATGCGCTGGAATAACAGGAGCCAGCTTAGCTTTAGCTGATGCTGGAATTCCAATGAAAGATTTAGTTGTAGCTTGTGCAGCTGGTAAAGTTGATGGTAAAATAGTTGTGGATTTATGCGATTTAGAAGATAAATATGGTGAAGCAGATTTGCCAATAGCTTTAATGCCAGCATTTAATGCTTTAACTTTAATTCAAATGGACGGTTTATTAACTTTAAATGAATTTTATGAAGCTTTAAATATGGCTAAGGAAGCTTGCAAAATAATTTATGAACGGCAAAAGCAAGCTTTGAAAAGCAAATATTATCAAATAAAAGAGTTAATTGAAACTGAAGGGGAAAAATAAAAAATGTCTTCAACACCAAATTTAACTCCTATAACTAAAATTGAAAGAAAAAATTTAATAGAGCTTTTAAACAATGGTAAAAGACTTGATGGAAGAGGATTAACAGATTATAGAAGCTTTACAATAGAGAAAAATGTTATAGAAAAAGCTAATGGTTCAGCTCAAATAAAGCTTGGTAAAACAAAAGTAATGGTTGGTATTAAAGTTGAAGTTGGCGAGCCATTTTCAGATACACCTGATGAAGGAGTTTTAATGGTTAACGCTGAGCTTGTTCCTTTAGCTTCACCAACTTTTGAACCTGGACCACCAGATGAAAACGCTATAGAATTAGCTAGAGTTGTTGATAGAGGCCTTAGAGAATCCAAAGCTTTAGATTTAAAAAAGCTTTGCATTAAAGAAGGAGAAAAAGTCTTCATTGTTTTTGTTGATATTTATGTTTTAGATTATGATGGAAACTTAATAGATGCTTCAGCTATGGCTGCTTTAACAGCTTTATTAACCGCTAAAATTAAAGCTTATGAAATTAAAAATGGCGAGTTAATTTATAAAAACGAGTTTATTCCTTTACCTATCCAAAACTATCCTATACCTGTAACATTTGTTAAAATTAATAATACACTTTTGGTTGATCCATCAATAGAGGAGGAACGAGTAATGGATGCTAGATTAACCTTAACTATAGATAAAGATGGAAAAATATGCGCCATTCAAAAAGGTGGTTTAAAAGAGTTAACTTTAAATGAAATTGAAAAAGCAGTTAATATAGCTGTTGAAAAATCTTCAGAAAATAGAAATAAAATTTTGGAGGCTTTAAATTGGGAAGAACAAAAAAGATAGGTTTAGGTGCAAGCTTCGGAGCTAGATATGGAACTTTAGCTAGAAAAAGATATGTTGAAATAGTATCTCAAATGCGCCTTAAACATAAATGCCCTAAATGCCATAGAAAAGCTGTTAAAAGAGAAAGCGTTGGAATATGGATTTGCAGAAAATGCGGGTTTAAATTTGCTGGAGGCGCTTATACACCAACAACCAAGCTTGGAGAAGCAGCTGAAAGATCAACAATTAAAGAAGCTCCTATTGAAGGATTAATTGTTAAACCTATTAAAGAAACAAAAGCAACTAGAAAAAGAAAAGTAAAGAAAAGCGAAACTGAAGAAGCTAAAGAAACCTAAAAAAGAGGGTATTTAAAAATTTTTGAAAGCAACAGCTAAAATTGAATTAAAAATTAAAAATAATAAAGCAGCAAAAGCTTTATTTTCAGCTTTAAAACCTGAAACATTAAAACCTCCAAGCAAAAGATCTAAAACTTCAATTACCCTTAAAAAAAATCTTTTAATAATGAATTTTAAAGCTAAAGATTCAACAGCACTTAGAGCAGCATTAAACTCTTATTTAAGATATGCCGCCGCCTGGTTAAATCTATTTGAAACCATAAAAAAAGAAAAATAAATTTTAATTTTTATATTTTTTAAAGCCGGGCCCGTCGTCTAGCCTGGATTAGGACATAGAGTTTAAAACGTGAAAGCCTTCGGAGAAAAATTTTTCAAGGAAAGCCTAAAATCCGGGGTTCAAATCCCCGCGGGCCCGCCAAATTTTTTGAGAAATACTGAAACATTTAAATGCGATCTTTTTGCTTTTGAATGAAAATTTTAAACGTTAATTTTGATAATTTAGCTTTATTAAAATGAGTTTAAAGATTTAGGGAAGAAAAAATAAACCCCAAAGAATAATAAAAGCCTCACTTTGATTTTTCCAGAAAAATCAAAAATTTATGCATAGAAGGCTTTAAAAAATCAAAGAAAATCAAAAATTAAAGAGATTTTAATATGGAGGGGGACTCCCCCTCCCCCTTTAAAAATAAATGCGCTATAAAGCTTAATATGAAGCTACACTGTCGTTTTACAAAAAGTATGCTTATGCAAGTTGTGGAAAGTGAAATGTAAAAATATAGTTTTAATTTTTTCTCCAGCTAACCTAACAACTTTTAACTTGCTACAGCCTTACGTATAATGACGAAAATTGCTAAAAACAAAGGTTTAGGTGGTTACAACGCACATAAAATTGAGAGCTTTTTTTATTGGTTTAAATGCTTTGAAGGTTTTGCCGTTAAATGCGTTGGTAAAGTATGGTTTAGTTGATGGTGATGAAGTTTATTTTTTGTTTTCAAGCGGTGAAAAAGCTTTTAAAGCAATTAATGAATTTAAATCTTTTGTTTCAGCTATAAGCCTAAAAATAGCGTTAAGAATGGTTGAGGTTCCGCTTAAACCTTTCGAAGATGGAGTGATAAAAGTGCTTGAGGCTTTGCTGGAAGCTAAAGAACGAGAAATCATAATGAATCTTGCTGGCGCCTCAAAGCTTTTGGCTATAGAAGCATTTATGGCAGCTATGCTTTCAGGCTTAAAAATACAAGTTGAAATTGGAGATAACGTGGAAATAATGCTTTATGGTTTAGAAAGCGTTAAGCTTAAGGATAAAGATAAACGATTTTTAAAAGCAATTGAAAATGATAAAGAAATGCTTAGCAGTATAGCTGCTAAAGCTGGTTTAACTCGATTAAACGCCTATAGAACAATGATTCACTTAGAACAAATAGGCCTAATTATAACAGAGAAAAAAGGTAAAATACGCTTAGTAACCTTAACACCAATAGGCAAAATCCTTTCATTAGCTAAAGGCTTAACAAGAAAAAGTTAGCAACATATTAATGGCGATAAGCCTTATTAATCAATTATGCATTAATTTGGATATAACCTTAAGATGATGAGAGTAAAACCTATGCCTACAGCAGCTTCATAATATGTGAGGTTTTATGCGAATTTTGCTTTCTTTATCTCCTACTAAAAAATTTGTTTATGATTTAAACTACTACCATAAAACTCAAGGTTTCATATACAATTTGTTAAAGGATACTCCATTCTCAATTTTGCATGATAAAAAGGGCTATAAATTCTTTTGTTTCTCTAACATTTTTCCAATCGGCGATTTTGAAGTTGAAAGTGAAAGACATATGCTTATTTCATCTCCAAGCAATCATTTCATAAGAGTATTGGCTGAGAAGCTTACTACCGATAAGCATATTCATATTGGTGAAATGGAATTTAAAATTTCACGCATAAAGCTTTTAAAGCCAACTTTATTGAAAAATTGCAAATTAATTTCAGCTACACCAATCATAATAAGGATTCCAGAAAAAAATTATGAAAAATATAGTATACCTAAAGAGTATAGAAAAAGAAGATTTGTTTATTGGCGTCCACAGTACAGCTTTGAAGCATTCGTTAAACAATTAGAGGAGAATTTAATCAAAAAATATAATGAATTTTACGGTGAAAACATTAAAGTTAACAAGCTTTTTGAAATATTCAAGTTTCTGAAAGGGCCAATAGTAAGCCATGTTGTTATAAATGGAAAAGAACGGCTTGTAATCGGTTCAACTTGGGAATTCAAGTTTAATTTTATAACTGAAAATCAAAAAAGGGTTTTAGAGTTTGGAGTGGACGCTGGATTTGGGGAAAGGAATAGCTTAGGATTTGGATTTATAAATGTAGTAAAATATTAAAGACTGTTTTATTGAATTACTCTTTTATCTTCTGAGCAAGAAGGCTTAACGTTTTTACAATATAAAAGATAATTATTTAGCACAGCATTTAGCCATTTTTAGCCATAACATATTCGCTAAATGGCCTTTTAAGGCAAGAGAAGACAAGCTTCAACCGTTTAGGTCAAAGCATTTCCTTCTCTTTTTCCTTTATTCATTTCTTCACCCCATTTTTTAAATTTTTAAAAAAGCATAAAAGAATTTCTCTACACTTGGTTCATTATAGGCTATTCAATTTTAGTCACAATACTTTCAAAAAGCTTATAAATGACTAATAATAAAAACATTATTTATGTTTGAAGATTTTTTTAAATGGGCTTTTCATACCGGAAAAGAAATCGTAAATAATCAAAGGTACGATAAAGAAAAAGGAAAAGATTTGCTAAGAAGGCTAATTTTTGATATAAGAGCTGAAGAAACTCCTGGAAGGTTTTTAGAGAAACTTTCAGAAAGGATTACGGAATATAAAACCAATACAAATATTCAAGCTGATGTAAGCATGAAACCTGAGATAATGAAGAAAGAACTGTACGGCGATAGATTCTATTATTTAAAAGCAGCCATCCTTACAGGATTTTTAAATGCATTATCTGAAGAAAGAGAAGAGAGGGGAGAGTAAACAAATGGGTAAAATTGTGCAAATATCCATACTTGGAAAAATATCTGGAAATGTCAATGCGGATGAAGTGATAGGAACGAGAATAACTTTAAAGAAAATGTATTCTTCAAGCGGAGAAGTTTTACCATTTGTTTCTGCAAGAGCAATAAAGTATGCCATTAGACAAGCCTTTAAAGAAAACGGTTATGAAATTGATCCATTTATTGAGAATCCAGAGGCAATAGAAGCTTTAAGGTTAAGTGATACAGGAAAGCCTGAAAAGTATATAGATAACGATGTTTTTGGTTACATGGTTACAAGAGGTCGCGGAAAAACCGCAAGAAAAAGGCAAGCTCCAGTAGGGCTTTCTTATTTTAAAGCATTAAAAGATACAGCCATAAAGACCGAATTTGCTGCACGTTTTCCTAGAAGCGGTGAAGAGAATCCTGTTCCTTTTGAGGTTGAAGTGGCCGAATTCATAGGAAAGTTAAATTGCGTTATTTATGACTATATTGGAAAATTTAAAAAAGAAGAAATAGATGATGAAACAAAAAAAGTTTTAGAAGCAATAGAAGGAACTGTGTACAAATTAAGTGATTCTGAAAGAGAAAAAAGAATAAAGACGTTCTTAAAAATTTTATTAACGCCTTCCTACATTCTTCCAAGAAGAACGAACTCATTATGCATTCCAGAATATATAGCAGCTTTAATAATTCTTTCTTCGAAAGGAGCGCTACCGATTTTTCAGTATTTAAACTATGATTTTACTCTTAATAAAGTCGATGTTGAAAGCTTAAAGGTTTTGCTTGAAAGAGAGGAAATTGTAAAAAATAATCCAAAAATATTGCTTATAGATTATTTTAATAAAATAGAACCTATAGAAAAAATCGAAAAAACTTCAATTAGTAAAGCTATAGATGATGTTGCCTCGTTTTTACGAGAGTGAGTTTTCAATAGAGGAACTTCCATAATGAAGGCTTTATTATTGAAGCTTTCATTTTTTGAGGCTTTCTTCAAAGTTCATTATACAAAAGGCTTTAGGCTTTCATATCCAATTCCATTACCTCCTTCTGTAGCTGGAGTTTTTGGAGCATTTTTAGGGATAGAAAGGAAATCGATCTTGAATGAAGCTAAAAGTATGTTATTTGGTGCTAAGTTAGTAAGTTATAGGGGTATATCGCCAGAGAATGCTACTCTTTTACAATATAAGTCGATGGGTTCGAAACCTACAAAAACCATAGCTTATTTATACGTAATTAATGATCCTATTTATCTTATGGCGATAGCTGGCGAAGAAAATAAAATAGAAGAAGTGAGAGAGAAGTTAGAAAATTCTGTTAAATATTTGCCTTATGGTGGTCAAAATGATTTTTTTATAAAAGACTGGAAATTCATTGGTTTAACCAACGTTGAAGAAAGCTATGAAATAAGCAATTATGCTCCACAAGATCTTGTTGAAACTCTGTTAAAAGGCGTTGAAGTTGAAATTTTACCTGTAAGGCATAATTTTTCTGAGAATCCGAATTTTTACTTCGTAATAAGCGGAAGTTTAAAATTAAAACAAAAAATCCCATGCATTTCTAATGAAAAAATCGCTATTTATCCTCTTGAGAAATTTTTCTATCAAATTAATTAGTCATAATGAATGATAATAATGAATAATGAATGGGAAATTCCAAACAAAAAACTAAGTCATGAAGACAAGTGTTTAGCAGTTCATATAGAAGAGGTGGAGTCTTCCCTTAAGAAGTTTCTTAATTTTTACGAATTTCCAGAAAAATATTATAAAATCGCTGAACATTTAGCTAGATATCATGATTATGGAAAATTACACAAAACTTGGTTTTTAGGTAGTAAAGAGGGGCATTCACATCTTTCTTTAAAATGGTTATTAGAGAATAACAAAGTTTTATCTTTAAATGAGGATAAATTATTTTTCATCCTACTATACTTTATCTTGAAACACCATTCCTCTCTTTTAAAAACATCAGAAAGCAAAACGATAGAGATTAAAGGAAATAAAATATCTCTTCAATCCGTAGTCGATTATTGTAGAGACATAATAAAAAAGCTAAACTTTGAAGAAAAAATCGATCTTGTAGATGTTTTTGGTTTATTTAAAATTGCAGATGTTTGCTCCGCTGAAAATAATTTTGTAGAATTTAAGAATCCAGAGATAGATGAGGAAAAAGTTAAAAGAGTGTTTGGAAAACCTGTTGACATAGAAAGGTTTTTAGAGCAAAAGAACCTTTCTTATTTGCCAGATATAGGCTTATTAAGGGCTTACACAGGGTGGGGAAAAACAGATTCTTCTCTTCTCTTCTTCAAAAATAAAAATGTAAAAAAAATATTCTATTTATTTCCAACAATTACTGCTATTAACAAATTTTATTCAAAGCTGTATTCTGTATTCCATAATGAAGTTTCTAAATACTTTTACCTTTATGATACAGAGATAAAAGAAGATTTAGAAAAAATTCAAACGTTATTTTTTGTCGAAAACTTTACCAATCCTTATATAATCACTACTATCGATCAATTTTTACTTTCTTTTATTCAAGTTGGGAAATACTATAGAAAAAGAGTGATGTTTAGAAATTCTGGAATAGTTATGGATGAAGTGCATTTATTAAATCCACTTATGCTAAATCTTTTATTGTACTTCATTAAAAAGTTTAGAGACAGCTATAATATGAAGATTTTATTCATGTCAGCAACTTTACCTAAAGCGTTAGAAGAACTTCTTAAAAAAGAGCTACAATTATCAACAAATTCTTTGTTAGATATTTCAAAAGAATATAAGACTAAAAGAAGAATAATGTGGAGATACATCGATAAAGATATAGAAAATTACCTTGAAAAAGCAGTTAATTTACTTAGAAATGGTAAGAGAGTTCTTATAATTGTGAATACCGTAGAAAAAGCAATAAATTTAGGCGAGAAATTAGAAAAAGAGTTTAAATTAAAAATAAATAAGGACTTCTTAATTCTTCACGCCAGATTTATGTATAAGCATAGAAAAGAAAAAGAGGAACTTATAGAGAAACTACGCAATAAACCGCACATTCTTATAGCAACACAAGTTTGTGAAGTCTCATTAGATATCTCCTATGATTTTCTATTTACAGAGTTAGCCTCATTACCAGCTTTGATCCAAAGGTTTGGAAGAGTTAATAGATATAAAGAGAGAATTGAAGACCTGAATACTTTTATCTTTAATGTGCGAACTAATGATAAGAAAAAATATCCTTATACGGAAGTAGAGATTGAGAGCGCAAAGAAAGTAATAATTGATTTAGAATCGAACAAATTAAAGAATGAGTTAATGATTCTTGAAAACATGGATAGAATATTGACGTATGAAAGTTTAATGAAAGAACTTGATGAAGCTAAAAAAGAAGTAAAAATAGATGTTTGGGAAAATTTACTTGAATTCTTTTATTCTTTTAATATAGATACCGAAGAAATGTCTCGATTTTTGGAATATCGAGACTCGTTTACAACTCTTATTATTCCTAGTCCAGATTGCATAATGGATGAAACAATAAAAAAAGAAATTGAGAATTTGTTTTTAAAAAATTTCAGTAAATTAAACTTTGAAGAAAGAAAAAGATTAATTGCTGAGTTTAAAGAATTCAGTGTTCCAATTCCTATATATTGGTTAAAAGGAAGGGAAGCAAACAAGCGAGTGTTTCCTATCGTATATTTCGATGATAAAGTTTATGATAAAAATCTTGGATTTAAAAGCTTTAAAGGTGAAATATTGTGAATTATGAAAATTTGTTAAAAGAATTTTTTAAGAAGGAGGCTAATCTTGAATATTGTGTGCCGATAATTAAAAAACTTTTAAGGCAAAGAGAAAGAAAGGGATATTATGTTGTAGAATCATTAAAAGTTCAAGAAGATGAATTAAAGAATAAAATTTCAGATGTTTTAAAGAAATTAATTGATGTTTCAAAAAAAGAGGGTTTTGATGCTTCGGTTTTGCCTACTATGATTTCAATAAAACAAGCTCCAAACTTTTATATAGAAAAGGAAATACCTAGTGAAAAGGAATTCTATAAATGGATTTTTCTTTTGATTTCTGGCATATATAAAGGAGATTATGTTATTAATTTAGAAAATACTCCTCCAAAGCTTATAGAAGAGTTTAGAGAGGGATTGTTAAACGAAAAGAAAATAATTTTAAGAAGAGAAGAGAAGCTTAAAGAGAGCGAGGGCATAGATTTTCAAGTTTTCTCTCAAAAGCTTAAAATAAAAGTTCATCCCGGTATTTCAGAGATATTACTTGGATTTCTTTTTATTTCTTATTTCACCGCTTGGATTAAAGAAAAGGAAGGAGAGAAAACTTTTGAAAATTTAATAGAAAGTCTTGGATTGCCTAAGGTTATAGAGAAAGTTGGAATAACTGATGGTGCCACGCTTATAATTTTCGCGCTACATAGAGATAAAAAGAGAGTTTATTACATACCAAGGATTAAAAATTTCATAGAAAAATGGTATAAAGAATTTTTAGAAGGTAAAGAGGATATACCAACTATAGTAAAATTTCTATTTTCATTTTACATTCTTGATAAGGATTATAGAGAATATTCTACTAAATTGCTTGACAAGTTTCTTTACTATTTTATGCAAGGATATGTAAATGGAGAATTGCTTTCAAGGCTTATTGGATTAAAAATAAACTATGAATTTAAAAAAGGAGGAAGAATTTATGGAATTAGAAGTGCAAAACAATTTTTCTCAAAACTCTGAGCAAGCAATTGAAATAGATCCAGAAATGCTTATAGGTGGAGTAAAAGTTAACTATTACTTTCATTGCAAAACCCAACTTTGGTTGTTTTCACATTTCATAACTCAAGAACAAGATTCCGATTTGGTAATTTTAGGAAGATTATTAGAAGAAAAATCTTTTAAAGAAATTAAAACTAGGAATGTTTTGATAGATCAAAAAATTTCTATAGATTTTTAAAGCATAAAGAAGGATTAATTTTATACGATATTAAAAAATCGAGTAAATTCCAACAAGCGCATTATTTTCAAATGGCTTATTATCTTTGGTATTTAAAAAATATTAAAGGTGTAGAAGTTAAAGGAATAATCACGTATCCAAAAGAGCGTAAAAAAATTGAAATAAACTTAACACCAGAATTGGAAAAGGAAATTGAAATTAGTTTAAAAAATATTAATCAAATAATTTTTAAGCCTAACCCTCCAAAATCAGAAAAGAAAAAATATTGTAGAAAATGTAGTTATTTCGAGTTTTGCTGGGTTAATGAATAAATGGGAAAAGTCAATTATTACATAACAAGTAATGGGATACTTAAAAGAAGACAAAATACAGTGTACTTCATTAAAAGGAATGAAAATGGAGAAATAGAGAAAAGGATTTTACCAATAAACAAGATATATGTGATTTTTGCTCATGGAAGAATAACTTTTTCATCTGGAGTTGTAGCTTATCTTTCAAAGCATAAAGTGCCAATTCATTTTTTCAATAAATACGGCTTTTATGAGGGGAGTTTCTATCCTAGAGAAGCTTTGGTTTCAGGAGATTTATTGATTAAGCAAGCAGAGCATTTTTTAAATATGGAAAAAAGGTTGGAGTTGGCGAAGGAATTTGTTAAAGGCTCCTTGGAGAATATAATTTTAAATCTTCAATATTATGAAAGAACTAAAGGAGAGTTAGAAGAGGAAATTCAAAAAATTAAGGAATTTACAACGCTTATTGATCTTCAAAATAATATTCAACAACTTATGGCTTTGGAAGGCAACGCAAGACAGATTTATTATCAAAGCTTTAATAAAATTTTTCCAGAGGAATTTTATTTTGATAAAAGAAGCAAACAACCTCCAGAGAATATGATAAATTGCTTAATAAGCTTTGGAAATTCATTAGTATATTCAACATGTTTAACAGAAATTTATAATACTCAGCTTAATCCAACAATCAGTTATCTACATGAGCCATCTGAAAGAAGATTTTCTCTTGCTTTAGATTTAGCTGAAATCTTTAAACCATTACTAGCGGATAGAACCATATTTAAAATAGTAAATAAAGGAATTATTAGGAAAGAGCATTTTAAAAAAGAATTAAACTATTGCTTACTTAATAATTCTGGAAAAAGAATATTTCTTGAAAATTATGATGAAAGATTAAAAACAACAATAAAGCATAGAAGCCTAAAAAGAAGCGTTTCTTACCAAAGATTAGTAAGGCTGGAATGCTATAAGCTAATGAAGCATTTACTTGGAATTAAAAAGTATAAAGCATTTCGAATCTGGTGGTGAAAACTTGTATGTAATAATTACTTATGATGTTTCTGTGGAACGAGTAAGTAATGTTTGCCAATATTTAAGAAAATATTTAAATTGGGTTCAAAACTCTGTTTTTGAAGGAGAATTAACGATTTCAGAATTAGCAAAAATTGAAAATGACCTAAAAAATATAATAGATGAAAATAAAGATTCTATAACGATTTACATTCTAAGCAGCGAGAAAGCTTTAAAAAGAAAATTTTTAGGAACCAAAAAAGTGGAGCTAATTAATATAATTTAAAAAATAGAATAAAATCGTGAATCTTTATAAATAAACCTTATTTTTAATAATCCACAACCAAACCTTAACAAAAAAGATATAAAACACCTCAATTTAAATAAAAAATAGACGAAAAATAAACAATTTAAACGGGTTAGAATCAGACTAATATAGGATTGAAAGGAACTTATTAAGTAACCATGCCTATATAATTCCTGAAAATGCTTAGCTTTTTCTCTTAACGAAAACAGCATTCCAGCCATTGCCTATGTCTACTGCCTTAAACTCTGGTTCTTCTTCACCGGATATTTCAGTTGCAGCTTCCGCTTCTTCACCTTTAGGGCTAAGTGTAACAAGGGCGCCGCATTCGCATTTAAGCACAGCATTAGCATAATGGAACCAGAATTCATTCATTGGAGACGCCAAATACTCTTCATTATTAATAATGGCTATCCAAGCTTCAAGCTTTTTTTGCATCTTTTAACTATTTAATAGATATACTTTTTAAAATGACAAGATTTTTATTTGTTTTCTATTGGTTCATATGCAAAAACAATAAAAAATTAAACTAGATAATAACTAAAACTGTTTTATAATATTATAGAGGATGTTTTTTGTTTTTAAACTAAAAGTAATGTTAAAAATATGGCTATTAAACCTGTTAAATAAACGCCATCGAATGTTCCTGCTCCACCAATGCTTACGAATGATGCCCCAAGCTTTGAAATTTTATTTAAATTCATTAAGTCTGCTCCAATTAATGTTCCAAGGCTGCCTGAAATATAGCTGATTATAAATGGATTTGAGGGAATATAAAATTGATAAAGTAAAAGCGAGATTAATGCTGTTATGAAGGGTGGAAGAAATGCTGGTGTAGCTATTCCTAAACCTTTAATTGGAGTGGCAACTGCATGAACAATTATAGCTACAATAATTAATGCAATAAGTATCTTTATATATGTGATTAAAGGATTTAACTCCAGTTTTGGTATAACAAAAATTAAAAGATAAATTGAAATAAATAATGGGATAAGCGCTCCTCCAACATTTAAAGCAACAATAGTTTTTCTTTGTGTAATGCTAAACTCTGGAATATACCATTTTACTCCAAAAAATGTTATTTCTCTTACGGTTATAATTGGCTCTGATGAAGAAACCTTTCTAATTGGAATGTTTATGTAGCTTCCAAAAAGTGAAAATAAAAAAATAAATATTGTAAATAATGGGGGAAGATGCAAAAGTTTTACAAATACTCCTCCAGTTAAAATTAACCATGGAATAAATAGCAAAGTTAAAAATAGGATTAATAGGAAATATGCTAATGAAATTGGGCGAAATACAAGTTTTGAAATAATTTTTCCCCCAACATATTTTTGCCTTTATATTTAATTTATTTACCATTTATTTAATATTTCGCTTTTTCTCCATCTTTAAAATTTGTTAAAGGTTAATTTTTTCTAGATTTAAATGCCATTTTTCTCTTAAAACATTAATTTAATAATAAAAAAGTTAATTTTTTACAAGGTTCCTTTTCTTAACTTTTCCAATTCTGAAATATATCGTTTTTACTATAAAATAAAGGTTTTTCTTCAATATCTTATATGGTTAAGAATTCGGGTTTAGCAGCGTCTAAGAGTCAAGATTATTTATTTAAATGTTTTATCATAAAATGAATTCTTAAATATATAAGAAATTGAAGAAAGTTAATTTTTTAAAAAATCGAAAAATTATTACTGTAGAATTTACTTAAGTAAATATTTACGTAATTACTTAAGTAAATTTAGAAATAAGTAAAGGTGAGAAAAATGGTTAAAAAAATTGTGACAAGATTTATTATTGCTAAAAAGAAGGGAAGAAAAAAGGGGGTTTTTTATAAATCTCCAAGAATATATCTTTCAACAAAACTAACGGATGATTCAAGTTTTCCATTTAAAGAGAATGATAAGGTTTTAGTTAAAATTCAAGGGAAGAAATTAATAATTGAAAGGTATAGCAGCAAAATTGAAAAAGCTAAAAGAAAAAATTAACCTATGCAGATTTATAATAAATTTTTTCATTAAAAATCTTTCGTCAGTTTAAACAAAAAGTTTAAGAGGAGTATTTAATATTTGTTTTCTTTAGTCACTTGTTTCTAATGCATCTGCAGCATGAATGCATGTTTGCACATATTCCTCCCAATATTGAAATCATTCCCCAAAATAAAGGTTTAGTAAGTATATCTATTGGTTCAGGAGAGCTTATAGGCAATAAATTTATTCCCCAAGCAACTAAATAACATCCAATAATAAGACATATATGCCCTAATAAAGCTAATCCCTTCATTTTCATATGCCTCCATCTTTATCTCAAATAATTATAATAGCTGCTTCTTTCATTTATTTGCTTCTAGTTTTATGGAATATTTTAGCAAAAAAGATTTAATGAAAAATTGGTAGCCCGGGGGAGATTCGAACTCCCGTCGGCGGGTCCAAAGCCCGCAATGCTTGTCCACTACACCACCGGGCTAACTTTAATAATTAATAATTATTATTAATCAAGTATAAAAATATTAAACTCTAGCTTTTGAATTTTACTTCATTTAATTAAATTTATATATATTAATTAAAAATATGGTTTTAAAGCGTATAAGGTTTTCCCTCTTTAACTACTTCTTCAGGAAGCTTATCTTTCCATTTTTTTAAAAAAGCTAAATCTTCTTCTTTATTTCTTAATTCATCTGGAAGCATATGGGGGATTTCATCAATTATAGGATACCATCTTTTGCATGAACCGCATACAATTAATCCTTCAACAATCTCTTTTTTCTCCTCAAATATATAAAGTTGAAGAGGATAATGTTTACATATTGGGCATGCTAAAATTTCCATAAGCGTTTTCTTCAATTAATGGATCACCTCTATAACTTATTTAAGTTTATAAATTTACAGTTATAAAAGTTTAATTGCTTGATTTATTTTTCCAGAGTTAATAATAGCTTCGCAAATTTCTAATGCTTTTAAACCATCTAAACCTGTTGGTTCAGGTTGAACACCTTTTAAAATTGATTCAACAAAATTTTTAAGTTCAAGATAAAGCGGTTCCTCCCAATTTATTCTAGGTTTAATAGTTAATTTAGAATTTTCAATTATCAACTCTTGAGTTAAATAGTTTACAGTTGCTGTAGCTTCGCTTCCAGTTACAATTAATGTTCTGATTTTTCTTGGTGTAAGCCAATTTGCATCTATAAAACCAACGGTACCGCCTTCAAAACCCATCATTATTTCAGAGTAATCTTCAAATTTATGCTTTAAAGATCCTATTTTAGCATAAACTGATGTTACTTCTTTTTCTAAAAGAAACCTCATAATATCTATATCATGAATAGCTGAATCTTTAGTTACACCTACATCTCCTATTCTTTCAGGCCATCGTGTCACTCTTCTTGCTATAATTAGAATTATTTTTCCTAATTTTCCCATCTTAATCAATTTTTTTAAATGTTTAATTGCTGGATTAAATCTTTCAATAAATCCCACACTTAAAAAAACTTTGTTTTTTTCAGCTAAAGCAATTAACTCTTTTGCCTCTTCAACTGTGCTTGTCATAGGTTTCTCTACTAAAACATGTTTTCCATTAGCTAAAATTTTTTTAGCAATTTCAGCATGTGTTATTGTTGGTGTACATATTGTGGCAGCATCAAAACTTAACTTGTTTAAAGCAGCATCAACATCAGTAAACCATGGAATACCATATTTTTTACCAAATGTTTTTGCTTTGGATTCTTCAATATCGCATACGCCTATAAGCTTAACTTTTTTCATTTCTGAGAAAATTCTTAAATGATTTTTACCCCAAAAACCTGCTCCTACAACAATTATTTTAAGCTTTTTCATTTCTTCCATAACCCTCTTCCAACACCACGATAAATTAATCCAACTTTTTCAATTTCTTCAGGATTTAATATATGAGCGCAATCAACTATAGCTGCAGGATGATTCATTAAAGCTTGAAAATCTTCAGGTTTTAAAGATTTAAATTCATCATGAGCAACAGTGATTATTGCGCAATCTTTTTTATTTAAAACCATTTGAATTGAAGGTTTAGATTTTAAACCCATGTTTTCTAATTCGCTTAAGCTATATTTTGGATCAAAAACTGTTATTTCAGCTCCTCTTTTTTTAGCTATATTAATTAATTCTAATGTGGGGGAACCTCTAACCTCCTTTACATTAGCTCTATAAGTGATGCCTAAAATAGCTATTTTAGCTCCTCGAAAAGGTTTTTTGCATATTTTTAAAGCTTCAGCAGCTAATCTTAATGTATGCTTAGGCATAAACTCATTAACCTTTCTAGAAGTTTTAATTAGTTTTAATTTAACTCCAACTTCCTCAGCTTTTTCATTTAATAAATATGGATAAACAGGTAAGCAATGTCCACCAACGCCAATGCTTGGAATATGAAGATGAGAGTATGGTTGAGTATTTGCTAAATTCATAGCTTCAATATAGTCTATACCAATTTTTTCGCATAAAATTGCAAGTTCATTTGCTAAAGCTATATTAACATCCCTATAAATAACCTCAAAAAGCTTCGCTGCTTCAGCTGTTTTTAAATTTTTAGCCTTAAGAATTTTATTTTTAACTATTATTGATTTAACTGCGCAAGCTAACTCTAAACTTTTTTCATTTATTCCACCTACAATTCTAGGGTAAGATTGTAAATCTTCAATTGCTGTTCCACTTTTAGCTCTTATTGGGCTATAGGCAAGAGCAAAATCTTCACCAGCTTTTAATCCAGAAAATTTTTCTAAAATTGGTTTTAAAAGTTTTTCAGTTATAGTAGGTCCACATGTACTTTCAATAATTATACATGAGTCTTTAGATAACTCTTTTCCAATCTCAATGCATGATTGAATTAAAGCTGAATAATCAGGTTTCTTCTCTAAATTAATGCTTGTTGGAACAATTACTAAAATGAATTTACTTTGTGGAATAGCTTCAGCAAAGCTTACCGTTGCCTTTAATCTTCCAAGTTTAACGTTTCTTTCTAAAAGTTTTTGTAAACCAGGTTCTGGAATTGGTGAAATACCATTATTTATAGAATCAACAACTTTAGCGTTTTTGTCAACTCCAAAAACTTTTGCTCCTGCTTCAGCATAAAGACAAGCTGTAGGTAAACCCATCCAACCCAATCCAACAATAGCTATAGGCAATTCTCCACGTTTAATCTGCTCAATTACATTATTTAAATTCATTTAATTTTTACACCTTATTTTAGCTTAAAGCTAAAAAACAAAGTAAAATTCTTTTTGCTTCATTAAATTAAAACAATAATTTATAAAGCTTTATGATATTATGCAAAATATTTTAGCATTAAATAAAATGTTTTCTAGTGAAAAAGAATGAAAGTTTGGATAGATATTTTAACACCTAAACAAGCTCTCTTTTTTATGAATCTTTCTTTGAAGCTTAAAGAGAAGGGACATCAAGTAATACAAACCACTAGACGTTATAGGGAAGTTAACCAGTTAATAAAGGCTAAAGGATTAAAAGCTAAAGTTGTTGGAAAACATGGTGGAAAAGATCTTTATAAAAAATTGATATCAAGCGTTGAAAGAATAATTAATTTAGCTGCTTTAATTAAAAAAATTTCTCCTGACATAGCCATATCTTTTTCTTCTGTAGAAGCTTCTAGAGTAGCTTTTGGATTAAATATTCCCCATTATTGTGTTAGTGATTCACCTCATGCAGAAGCCGTTTCTAAATTAACTATTCCATTATCAAAAAAATTGTTTACACCTTTTGTTGTTCCTAAAAATGCTTGGGTTAAATATGGAATATCAAAAGAAAATATAATTTATTATAATGCTTTAGATCCAATTGCATGGTTAAAAAACTTTAAAATAAATAAAAATGTTCTTTCAATGCTTAATTTAAATGAAGATAAACCTATAATAGCGGTTAGACCTGAAGAATCCTTTGCAGCTTACCTTTTAAATAAAAAAGAAAGCGCAATAATTAAAGTTATTCATTTATTAATTGAAAAAACAGATGCGCAAATAGTTGTTTTACCACGATATCAAGAACAAATATTCTTTTTAAAAAAAGAATTTAAAAATGTGGAAAATGTTAAAATAGCTGAGAAAATTATTGATGGAGCAAGTTTGCTTGGTTTAAGCTCAGTTTTTATAGGAGCAGGTGGAACAATGACTGCGGAAGCAGCTTTAATTGGAACGCCAACAATATCTTGTTTTCCATCAAAACCAACTTATGTTGAAAAATTTTTGATAAAAAAAGGTTTAGTTAAAAGATCTTTAAACCCAAAAAACATAGTTAAATTAGCATTAAAATATATTGAAGATAAAAATGTTAGAAGGGAAATTTCACAAAAAGCTAAAGCATTAACCTTAAAAATGGAGGATCCAACAAACATTATTTTAGAAAAAATTTTAATTTTAAAATAAATAAAGCAAAAAATAATTTAACCCATTGGATTTTTATTTAGTTTTTAATTTTCTTAAATTCCATTTAAAATATAAAGTATATAATTTTTTCCATCCATAAATCCATATAATAGCGATAGCAACCCCTAAAACTGTTCTAGCAATATTTGTTAAAAAGGTGCCTATCCAACCAGAAATTGGAAAAGCAAGCTTTAATAAAAAAGCTGCAATAAAATAGCTTCCAAAAATTATTGAAAGCCAAACAATTATTAAAATTCCAGTTAAATAAATTAATTGCTTTCTCAAGAAACACACCTTGTTAAAAATAGGGTTAAAATAGCTAAAATCGAAGAAATTAAAGTTAGAAACATTATGATTTTAAAAACTTCTTTTTCAGTTAAAGGTTCTTGAATTAAAATAAGCCTAGCTAATGTTATTGGTGCATCTCCATTAATATTAGCTGCTAATTTTCCATTTTCAAGAAGCTTTACAGGTCTAGATTTTATTTCCCTTCTTTCATAAAGCCTTCCAATTGAGGATAAACCGTAAAAAGCATTCATTATATGAGGCATTAAAGCAACAATCATTATTACTTCAATTCTAGTTAAAATTGCTATAGCTCCTATAGCTGCTCCAACAGTTAAACTTCCAACATCTCCTGAAAAAACTTTAGCTGGAAACTTATTGTAAAGATAGAAAGCAAGCAATGCACCTAATAAAATTGCCGGTAAAAAAGCTTCATTCCATCGCCCCAAAATAAGCAAAGCTATTAAAGCTGTTAAAGAAATTAAACTGCATGTTCCAGGCATAACTCCATTAAAAATATCCATCATGTTAACTGCATTTGCTGGAACAGCTATTCCAAAAGGAATTAACAATGGATAAAGAATTGTTAACCTTACTTTACCAATAAATGGTAGATAAGGATAAGGATAATAACTATGAAGTAAAATTATTGGAAGGGATGCTAAAGCTGTTAAAGCAGGCTTTAACTTTGGATTTAAAGGTTTTAAATCATCTATTATGCCTATTAAACCAACAAAAGCAATCGTTAAAATAAAGGAAAAAAGCTTTGTTTGCTCAAGAAAATTAAAGAAAAATAGGATTAGGGAAGAAATTATAATAGAAGTTAAAATAGCTAAACCGCACATTTCAGGAATTAAAGGTTTATTAAGCTTATGAATGTCCACACCTACTTTATTAAGCTTTTTCATTTTATCTGCAATAAATGGAGTTAAAAAATAGGTTAATATAAAACTTAAAGCTAAAAAACAAAAAAGAAAAATTAAAATCATTTTTCTTCAGCCTTTTTAATAAATGCTTTAATTTTAGCTGAATATTCTAAAGCAAGTTTTTTAGCTTGCTCCTCAGTTTTTGCTTCAACAAATACTCTATAAATTGGTTCTGTACCGCTAGGTCTAATTAAAACCCAACTATCATTTGAAAACCAAATTTTAACACCATCTATTGTTTCAACTTTTTCTCCATAAGCTTCTTCTTTAATCATTTCTAGAACCTTAAGCTTAATTGAATGGGGGCATTCAACCTTAGTTTTTATAGAATAGTAAATTGGAATTTCATTAAGAAGCTGAGATAAAGTTTTTTTAGTTTTAGCTAGAATGTTAGCTATTAAAGCTGCTGCCATAGCTCCATCTCTAGCTGGAATATGCGGTCCATAAAATATTCCTCCATTTTCTTCTCCACCAAGCTTAGCATTAATTTCCTGCATTTTTCTAGAAACAACTGTGCTTCCAACCTCTGTCCAAACAATTTTTCCACCATACAATTGAGCTATTTCACCTATAATTTTTGAAGAACTTACAGGAGTTACAATAGTTTCTCCAGGATTTTCTTCTAGAAAAATTTTTTCTATTAAAGCAAATGTTCTATCGCCCCAATGAGCAACACCATTTTCATCAACAAAAATTGCTCTATCAGCATCTCCATCATGAGCAACTCCAAAATCTGCTTTAAAAGTTTTAACAGCATTGCATAAATCTGAAATGTTTTCTAGGGATGGTTCAGGAAACCTTCCAGGAAATGTTCCATCAATATTTCCATTTATAGTTAAAACTTTGCATCCTAATTCTCTAAGTAAATATGGCGTTACTAATGCTCCAACACCATTTCCAGGATCAACCACAACTTTAAGTTTTGCATTCCTTATTTTTTCTTCATCAATAAAGCTTTTAATAGATTCTTTATATTCCTCAATCATATATGGTTTATTAATTTTTTTCCCTATTTTATCCCAAGCTGAAAGCTTCCACTCTTTATTAAAATATATTTTTTCTATAATTTCTTCTTTTTCCCTAATAATTTCAATTCCATCTTTATCCATAACTTTTATTCCATTATATTCAGGTGGATTATGGCTTGCGGTAATCATAACTCCTCCATTCACATTGCTTTTTCTAGTAATCCATTGTAAAGCAGGTGTAGGAAGCATTCCAACATCATAAACTGTGCTTCCAACTTCCATTAAGCCAGCTGAAACTAAATAAGCTAGAGATTCACTGCTTTTTCTTCCATCTCTTCCAAGAAAAACTTCTCCACCTTTAAAAAATGTTCCTATAGCTAAACTTAATTCAAAAATTAATTGAGGAGTTAATTCTTTATTAACTATTCCTCTAACACCATTTGTTCCAAACAATTTTTTCTCCATTTTATTAAATTCACCTTACTGTTGTTGGACCAATAATATCCTTTTCAACTTCTTTAAATGGGCAAATCTTAACATTATTAACTATTTTTACTCCTTTATTAACAATTACTTTAGAGGCTAAAATTGAATTATTAATTTCAACATTTTCATCAATAAAAACTTCATCTCCAATAATTGAATTCATTATAATTGAAGATTTTTTAACTTTAACTTTTTGAAATAATATTGAATTTGAAATTTTAGCATTTTCATTAATAATGCATTCCCTATTAACTATTGCATAAGGTCCAATTTCACCATTGATTTTAGATTTAGAACCTATAAACACTGGAGGGTTTAACTTTGCTTTTTTCCCAATTTTAACATTATTTTCAATAGTTAAATTTTTTAAAAATGAAAAATTAGCTTTAATAAAGTCTTCTATTTTCCCTATATCAAACCAAATTCCATCATATTTATAACCTAAAAGTTTTTTTTCAGAAGCTAAAATTGGAAAAACCTCTTTTTCTAAGGAAGTTTTTCCAAGCCTTATATAATTGAATATTTCTTTTTCAACTAGATAGATTCCAGCATTAATTAATTTACTTGGTGGAAATTCAGGTTTTTCAATAAATTCCTCAATAAACATTTCATCATTTAATTTTACAACTCCAAATCTGCTTGGATCTTCAACTTCATGTAATGCTACTGTTGCAATTGGATGTTTTTCTTTATGAAGCTTTAAAATTTCAGAAATTTTTTCTTCAAATATAATATCTCCATTTAAAACATAAAATGGGGTTTCATCAATTAGTTTCTCTGCTTTTTTTAAGGCTCCTCCAGTTCCTAAAGCAATTTTTTCAAGAGAATACTTGATTGTTACTCCAGCATATTTTTTTCCAATTTCCTTTTTTAATTCTTTAGCTAAATAATTAACTGCTAATATAACTTCGTTAACTCCAATTTTTGATAAAACTTCCAGGTTACGTTTTAAAATTGGTTTTCCTAAAATTGGAAATAAAAGCTTAGGTTTAACACAGCTTAAAGGTCTAAGTCTTGTTCCATATCCACCAGCTAAAATAATTGCCTTCATTAATAATAAACCCCTTCTTTTTAATTTATCTTTTTAAAATATAAAATAAAAGTTTGATTGAAATTGAAAGGTGTTTATACGCTTATAATAAATGTTAAAGAGGAGTTTAAAACAAAAATTGGTGCATTAGGAACAATTAAATTTAAAAAGGGAATTTACCTTTATACAGGTTCAGGGACAGGCGCCTCAATATCTATAGAGGATAGAATAAAAAGACATGCGAAAAGAAATAAAAAAAAGTTTTGGCATATAGATTATTTATTAAGCAGCAATAAATCTTCATTAATAGCAGCAATGGCTTCAAAATCAAATAAAACATATGAATGCTTAATTAACAATTTAATAGTTAAACATTTTAATGGAGAATTTTTAATGAGGTTCGGTTCTTCAGATTGTTTTTGCAAAGCTCATTTAATAAAAATTAATGGTAAAAACATTAATGAAATAATATTGGAATTAAAAAATGTTTATGAATATGCAGGATTAAAACCATTCATACTAGTTTTTAAAAGTTAACTTTTATATAACCTTTATTTTTTCTAAATTAAAGTTTTTTCCATCCCATATGAATGAGGCAATTGTTTTTAATGGAATTGAATAAATTACATATGAGAATCCTTCATAAAAAGCTAAGGATTTATCTATTTCTGATGGAGTTGCATTCGAATGCGGATGACTATGGTAAAATCCTAAAATTTCAAGAAAGCTTTTTTCTACTTCTTGAAAAACTTTTAATTGCTCTTCAGGATCCATTTCATATCTAAAAGGAGATTTTAACCTATTTTTCACTTCATAAATTTTTTCAACAATTTTTTTCTTTCCAATTTTTTTACCAGCCATTATTCCGCAAGCTTCATTAGGAAACTCTCGCATAGCATGAGAAACTATTTTTTCTAAGTTCTCTCTAGTAATTACAAGCAATTTTTAACCCCCAAATTAAAAAGTATTTATGAAGTTAGGAAAGCAAAATTTTAGCTTACAACTTTTACCTATATGCGTTGATCCCATCAATTATAAATTGAATAGCTATAGCAGCTATAAATATTGCCATTAACCTAGCGATTACTGTTGAACCTACCCTTCCTAAAATTAAATGAATTTCATCAATAAATTGAAGAGTAAGCCAAACAAAAAAGAAAACTATTATCGTTGCAAAAAGAGTTGCTAAAAAACCTGAAGTTTGAAGTATCACAATAGCTGTTGTAATAGCGCCTGGACCTGTTAAAAGTGGAAAAGCTATTGGAACAGCTCCAATATTTTCAGGAGAAATAACCTTTTCAGTCCATTCACCATAAATTAAAATTTTAATTGAAATTATCAATAATAAGATTCCTCCAGCTATCATAAAACTATAGATTGAAATATTAAATAAATTAAGCAAATGCTTCCCAGTTATTACAAATATTATAAGCAAAAAGAAAGCAACGATTGTAGCTGTATTAAAAGCCTTCTTTTTATCCTTTTTCTTCATATTTTTAGTTAACCCTATAAATAAAGGAATATTTCCTAAAGGATCTATCACAATTATAAGTGCTATAACAGCCTTAAAAAGGTTTAAAGCAAAGTTTTCGATTATTAAACCCTCCCTTTTACTCTAATAATTATCTGCAATAAAATGTTAAAATATTTATTTAAAAACGTCATTTCTTATTATGTTTTCTTTTTTATGAATTAAAAATACATAAAAAATTTAAAAGGCGCAGATTTAATGAATAAAATAAAGCAAAAAATTGCGGTTATTGGATATAAAAACTCTGGAAAAACAACTGTTGTAGAAGCTTTAGTTAAAGCTTTAGTTAATAAGGGGTTTAAGGTAGCTACAGTAAAACATATTTCTGAAAAAAATTTTTCCATGGATAGTGAAGGTCGAGATACTTGGAGACATAAAATGGCAGGAGCAAAAATAGTTGCTGCTGTAGCTGAAAACGAAATAGCATTAATTATAAAAAATGGGTTTAAAACTTTTTCAATAGAAAAATTTTTAGAACCTTTAAACAATTTTGATGTAATTATTTTTGAAGGATTTAAAAACTTTTTAAATGATGATAAAGTAGCTAAAGTGATTTGTGTTAGAAACGAACAAGAAGTTAAAAGCTTTAATGAAAAAGCTAAAGGGAAAATAATAAGCTTTTGCTCCTTTAATTCAATTAATGAAACCTTAAAAATTCCAGAGGATCTTTCTAAATTAATTGAGTTAACATTAGATTTTATAAATTTTGAAAAAGAAATAGCTGAAATAACAATTAAGCTTCCAATGTTAAACTGTAAAAAATGCGGTTATCTTTCATGCAAAGATTTAGCTTTAAAAATTTATGAGGGAAAAGCTTCTTTTAATAACTGTAAAATTTTAGAGGAAAAGCATTTTATTAAAACTAAATTGATAATAAATGAAAATGAAATTCCAATTCAAAGGTTTGTAGCGGAAATGATTCGTTTAACGGTTTTAGGAATGGTTTCAGCATTAAAAGGGGTTTCAATTAAAGGGGATGAAAAAGTATTTATAGAAATTAAAAGTGAAAAGCAATAGCGCTATAAAAAACGAAAAGTTTTTACGAAAGTTTTATTTTTAAATCTTTTTTCCGCTTAATATTTTAAGTATAAACGATTGCAACTCCAATATATATAAAAGGAAGTGTATTATTCATTAATTAATAAAAGGTAAAGAGGGGAAATTAAAAGTTGCCAAGATTCAAAACTACAGCTGAAATCTTAAAAATAGTTAAGGATAAAAACCAAATCCGAAAGGCATAAAAGCTAAATTGCTTTTATGCCCGGAATATATTGGGATAATTGCACATGTGGATCATGGGAAAACCACTATGTCTGATTCTTTATTAGCAGCTGCTGGTTTATTATCACCTTCTCTCGCCGGAACAGCTTTAGCTTTAGACTATATGGAGGAAGAACAAAAAAGGCAAATGACTATTAAAGCTGCTAATGTAAGCTTATTGCATGAAATGGCTGGTAAACCCTATGTAATAAATTTAATTGATACACCTGGGCACGTGGATTTTTCTGGAAAAGTAACTAGATCTCTTAGAGCTATAGATGGAGCTGTTGTTGTAGTTGATGCTGTGGAGGAAGTTATGGTTCAAACAGAAACAGTAACTAGACAGGCTCTTGAAGAAAGAGTTAGACCAGTTCTTTATATAAATAAGGTGGATAGGCTTATTAAAGAGCTTAAATTAACACCAGAGCAAATTCAAGAAAAAGTTGCTCGAATAATTAGAGATTTTAATGAATTAATAGAGCTTTATGGAGAACCTGAATTTAAAGATAAATGGAAAGTAAGCTTTATGAATAATACTGTTGCTTTAGGATCAGCTAAAGATCGATGGGGTTTCACTTATAAAATAGCTAAATCTAAAGGAATAAAGTTTAGCGATGTTGTTGAAGCTTACACTTCTGGAAATATTGAAGAATTAAAAAAGAAGTGTCCACTTCATGAAGCAATTTTAGATATGGCTGTTGAAGCTATGCCTGCTCCGCATATAGCTCAAAAATATAGAATACCAAAGATTTGGAGGGGAGAATTGAATAGCGAAGTAGGGCAAGCAATGATAAATTGTGATGATGAAGGCCCCATTGTTATGTGCGTTACAAACGTAGTTGTTGATCCTCAAGCTGGAGTTGTAGCTACTGGAAGATTATTTTCTGGAACAATTCATGAAGGAGATAAAATTTATTTAGTTGGAGCAAGAACTGAAGCTAGAGTTCAACAAGTTTGCTTATATATGGGTCCATATAGAGAAGTTGTAGGATATTTAGATGCAGGAAACATTCCAGCTTTGCTTGGATTAGATCAAGCTAGAGCTGGAGAAACAATATCTTCAATCCGAGATATGATTCCTTTTGAAGGCGTTAAATATGTTACTGAACCTGTAGTTACAATAGCTGTTGAACCTAAAAACAGTAGAGATTTACCAAAGCTTGTTGATATTTTAAAAAAGCTTTCTATTGAAGATCCAAATTTAGTTACCACAATTAATGAGGAAACAGGGGAATATTTAATTTCTGGAATGGGAACTTTACATCTTGAAATAGCAACAACATTAATTCAAAAAACAGGTTTAGAAATAGTCACTTCAAAACCTATAGTTATGTATAGGGAAAGTGTTCGATCTAGCGCTGGACCATTTGAAGGCAAATCACCAAATAAACATAACAGGATTTATATTAGTGTAGAACCATTAGAAGAAGAGATTATTCAATTAATTAAAGATGGAAAAATATCAGAGTATATGGATAAGCATGAAATGGCTAAAATTCTTAGAGATCATGGTTGGTCTGCTGATGAAGCGAGGGGAGTTTGGAGCATTGATGGAACATCTGTTTTAGTTGATGTAACTAAAGGTGCTCAATATTTGCAGGAAGCTAAAGATATGATTATATCGGGTTATAGATGGGCTTTAAAAGAGGGGCCTTTAGCTTACGAGCCTATTAGAGGGTTAAAAGTTAAGATAAATGATATTTCTCTTCATGAAGACCCAGTTCATAGAGGACCAGCCCAAATAATGCCTATGACTAGAAGAGCTATATTTGCAGCTTTTCTATCAGCGGATCCATGCATTTTAGAGCCTATTCAAAAAATTACTATTAAGGTTCCACCTGAACTTTTAGGAGCGGCTACAAGCATAATAACTCAAAAAAGAGGAAAAGTTATTTCAATGGATCAAAAAGGACATTTAGCTTATATTGTTGGTGAATTACCAACAGCTGAAACATTTGATCTTTCTGAAGCTTTAAGAAGCGCTACAGCTGGAAGAGCATTTTGGGGTTTAGAATTTTTAAGATGGTCTCCTGTACCCGCATCTATGCAACAACAAGTAATAACTGAAATTAGAAAAAGAAAGGGTCTACCTCCTGAACCTCAAAAAGCAGAAGATTTTATTGGGTAGAAGTTAAACAAGCATCAAGTAAACCAGATTCCTTTAATTTAGCTATGGTTTCCTCAAATTTTTTTCTATCTTGAAGAATATCGTTTAATGAGTTTTCTTCAGCATGGGTTCCAGGTTTAACTTTAACTTCAAATTCTTTTCCAAACTTTTTTTCTAAAGCATATTTTATTATTATACCTATGATTCCACCCATAGGACAGAAAGGCGAGGTTGGAGTAAATTGAATTATAGGTTTATCACCATCTAAATTTATATCTTCCTCTTTAACTATTCCAAGCTCAAGCACAGAAACTGGAATTTCAGGATCATAAACATTTTTTAAAGCTTCTAAAACCTCTTTTTTATTCATTTAATTCAACCTCATAACGCTGTTAATAATTTATCTTTATAATATTTAAACTTATTGGTAATTAAATGAGAGCCATCGCAGCTTCCACCAGAATTTAACATTTTAAAACCTTCCCTACAAACAGAAAAGGTTAATCCATAATTTTCAACAATATTTTTAAGGTTAGAAAGAAGGTTAAACCTAATAGCTTTAGGAAGATATCTTACACCTTTAATTAATTCCCCATATTTAAAGTAAAGTTTCTTTAATTTATTTTTTAAATAGGGAAAACCATTAATTAACCTTAGAAAATTATCCGGTTTAGCTTTATAAGTAGATGCTATAATATGTTTAACACCTGCATTTGCTAATTCTTTAACAAGATCTTTAAGCTCTTCAAAATTATCATTTAACCCTGGAATTAAAGGATCTATTCTTGCAGAACAATATATATTATTAGAGGAAAGCGTTTTTAAAGTATTTATTCTTTCTTTTGGTGGAGAAGCATAAGGTTCAAGAATTCGCAATAAATCTTCATTAAGAGAAGTAATAGTTAAGCTTACACTTGTTCCACCAAGCTTTAAAATATCTATATCTCTAGAAACCAAACTAGATTTAGTAATTATTAAAACTTTAAATTCATTTCTTAAAAAAAGTTTTAAAGTCTCTCTAGTTAAATTCATTTTTTCCTCTAAAGGTTGATAAGGATCAGAACTGTTAGCTATTGAAACAAAAAAGGATGTATCCGCATATTTAATATCTCGCTTTAATTTTAATAGAAAATCCTTTTTAACTCTAGCTTCAAAACCTTTAGGGATATAAGAAGTGATATAACAATAAAGACATTTATGAGAGCATCCAGTATAAGGGGAAACACTATATTTAATTGGGCAAGAACAAAATTTACTTTTCCATGGATCAAAAAAATTAAGAACCCTCAAAAATCTTTCACCATTATTATTGCATTAAATATTAACCTTTGAAAAATGATGATGAAGAAAAAATTTATTTAATAACAAGATTTATTTAAAATTGAAAATAAAACTTTTGTTATTTTATTAAGCGGCCGTAGTCTAGCCTGGTCTAGGACATTGGTCTCCCAAGCCAATGACCCGGGTTCAAATCCCGGCGGCCGCACCAAAAATTCAGGTAATTTTCAAAAATTAAAGCTATTTATTACTAATTTTAAGCTTCCAAATGCTTAAGACTTAAAACAAAATTGATGAACTTGTTTTCTTTTTAATTTTTAAGGGAAGATATAAATTTTCGTTATGCTTATTGCAATTGTAGCATAAATATTTTATTTTTATTTCCCTATAAAAGTGGATAAAACTTTAAAAGAAGGAAAAAAATAATAACTAGTTTCAATATTTTAAAATGGGAGTTAAAAATGGTTAATAAGAAATTAGCTTTAGCAATTTCAGTTTTAATTATAGTTGGTATAGCTGCTTTATTAGAAAAATTTTTAACTCCATTATTTTATGAAGGACTACCTTTACCTTATCCTGCTACTGGTAAGCCTATTGGAGCGGCCTTGCTTCCAGCAACCTTCTTTCATGCATTAATAATTTTAGGAAGCATTTTTGCAATTGGTTTTATAGCTGAAAAGCTTGGGTTTAAACTTGATGAGTTAACTCCAAAAACAACTCAGGGAAAAATAAGTTTAATTATGGTTTTTATTATGCTTGCTTCAGGAATGATTATGTGGTGGCATCCCATAGCTTTTCTTCCATTTATTATTGCTGCAGCTTACTTAACTATTACTGAGCTTTTTTAAATTTATCTTCTAGGCGATAAAAGTAATAAAATTAAAAACATTGCTGGGAAAATAAGCATCATAATCCAAAGCGAATATTTTCTTCTTTTAACCATTTTATTATATTGCTCTTCGCATTTTTCACTGCAAAACTCTTTATCAACAGATATAGCTGCTCCGCAAATTATGCAATGTTTATGTTTAGGAATAGATTCTTCAATTTTAAATTTTTTTGACATTTTTTTACCTCTCTATTTTTAAGCATTTTAATTAGTTTTATGTTTGAGTATTATTTAAGCTAAAAAGTTTTTGATGAAATCCTTTATAATAATAAAAAGCTTTTTAAATTATGATGGAAATGAAAGTTGAATGCAATGGATTAAACTTTAAAATAATTTTTTTAAATGGAAAATTAATTATTAAACCCAGGTTAGAAATAATTTCTTTAATTAAAAATGAATTAATTTTTTCTTTAGAAGAAGTGAAGCTTATAGAATTTTCAGCAAAAAGCATTATTCCACCTATTATTTGTTTCTTTATATTTCTTATTTTTTTATTAATTTTCATTAATGGTTTTTATGGGAAAATTTTATCAAGCTTTAAAAATGTAATAATTGCTTCTTTAACTTCAATTTTACTATTAGATTTTTTATTAATAATTATTCGTTTAAATTTTGGTTTTCTTAAAATAGAGTTAAACAATGGCGTTTCCCTTAAGGTTAAATTTGTTAAAAAAAGGGAAGCTGAAGAATTTATTTCAAAAATTAATTTTTAAGGAGGAAATTAATTGATGGAAATGGAAGAGGTAATTCATGAAGGCGACTATGTTCTTCTTTATTTTGATGAAAAAAGAAAGTGGCTTGTTAAGGTTTTAGAGAAAAAAGAGTTTCATACACATAAAGGAATTATAAAGCTTGGTGAATTAATTAATCGAAGATTTGGAGAAAAAATTGAAAGTAGTTTAAAAGCTTATTTTTGGGTTTTAAAACCTACTCTATATGATTTTATTATGCATGCTGAAAGGCCTACGCAAATTATTTACCCTAAGGATATTGGTTTAATTCTTGTAAAGCTTGATGTTTCCTCAGGGAAAAAAGTGGTTGAAGCTGGAACTGGAAGCGGTGCTTTAACAATGGCGTTAGCTAATGCTGTTAAACCATCAGGAATTGTTTATACTTATGAAATTGAAGATAGATTTATTGAATCTGCTAAAAGAAATTTAGAAAAAGCAGGTTTATTAAATTATGTAATAATTAGAAAAAGAAATGCAAAAAATGGTTTTTTGGAAAAAAATGTTGATGCAATAGTTATAGATGTTAGCGAACCATGGGAAATTATTCCTAAAGCTTATGAAGCTTTAAAAAATGGGGGAGTTTTAGCTTCTTTTTCTCCAACAATAAATCAAGCTGAAAAAACTGTTGAAACCCTAAAAAAAACAGGTTTTATTGATTTATCTACTGTAGAATGCTTAGTAAGAGAGTTAAGGGTTGAAGCTGGGAAAACTAGACCATTCACAAGAATGATTGGGCATACAGGATATATAACATTTGCTAGAAAAATAATAAGTTAAAAAACTACATAAAATTAATATTTTAAATCTTTATAAGGCAAATGCTGAAGGTTTAAAAATGACTTTAATAAAAAAAAGTTTTAAAGCTTTTTTAAATCAAAAGCTGCATTCAATAAATAAAGATATTTTTTTAGTTGTTGCTCTTTCACCCTTAATAACAGTTTTAATTTTTGATTTTCATTCATTTACTTTAGGTTGGAATGAAGGGCGTGGAGGGCTTCTTTTCGCTCTTTTCTTTTTAGTTATGGAATGGTATGATGCTCGAAATGAGCTTAAATTAAATTTAACTAAAAGAAAGATTTTAGGTTTTGCTTTAAGCATTTCTTTTCTTTCAATTTATTTTATAGCAATTTACAAATTTAATCTTCAAACTTTCTTATTTAACTATGGGAAAAGCTTTGCTGTTGAAGGGGGTTTACCAAGCTGGGTTTGGCTTTGGGATTATATAGTTTTCGCAATTTTTTTAATTGCTTTTTTAACATCTCTTTTTAATATTAAAGTTTTAAAGTTAATTGTTACACCAATAATTTATTGTATAGGTTCAGCTTTAATTCTTTTGCTTGATGTTTTCTTTCCATATCAATCTATAGGATTTTTAGCTGGTTTAGTTCCATTCATAATGAACACTGTTATTTTACTTCTTAAAGTTTCAAATGTGAAAGTTTTAACTAATCTTTTTGAAGCTAGAGAGCCGCCTTGGATTTACGTTAAAGGAAATTATTTAAATGTTATGGGTAAAGAAAGATTTGTGATTTTAGAAGTCAATTGGCCATGCGCAGGAGTTTTCAGCTTACTAATTTACAGTTTAATTATTTCAATTTTAATGATTAAATTAAATGCTTCAATTAAGAGAAAAATTATTTATGTAAGTTTAGGTGCTTTAGGAACATTCTTCATGAACATATTTAGAATCTATTTAATAGTGTTAGCCATACTTTATTCAGCTGTAGATTTGAAAATTTTCCATGAAAGTATAGGTGAAGTTCTTTTTATAATTTGGATAGTAATTTACTTGCTGGCAGTTATAAAAGTTGAATCCAAGCTGAATCCCACAAATAATTAAAAATAAATTAATGCTTCAAATTTTTTCTCCTTCTTGCAAAAAAGAAATGAAATGTTTTTATCATTCAATTTTTTAGAGGTTTAATAAAGTTCTCTTTCCTTAAGCTTTTGAATAAGTTTACCTGAAGCCTTTATAGGTTTTAGCATTTCTTCAGGTTTAGGTTCAATAATTTTTGGTTTAACAAATAACCCGCATAAACCATTTGGGAAAAGCTTGTTTCTAACGCAGCCAGCAAATTTGCATGTTTTAACATCGCAGGCATCATCTGCAAATTTGCACCAAGCTATTTTGCTTTTAAAAAGTAAAGCTTTTCTACCGCATCGAAAAAACTCGCAGCTGGGGCTACAATATTTTTGTTTTTCACTCATTATAGAAAACCTCTTTTAAAAATGTTTTAAACAAAAATTTTTTCTTATTTAATTTAAAAAAATCAATATTAAGTTTAGCTTTAAGTGGCATTATTTTCAACCATTCATAAGCTGCAATTTAAATTTTTTATTTATCTCCCTATTTTAACTTTTCGTTTATTTTTAAGCTTAAACCCATTAATTATTGATTACTTTACTAGTAACAAATATTTTAAAAGTTTGAATTAAGCTAGCCTGCCTTACGCAATTTTTCTCATTCTTTTTAATGCAACGATTATAAAAAATAATTTTCTTTATTTAAACCTTCCAATCTAAATTTCCATTTTTTCTATTAAAAACAAATACCTTAATTAATTCAGCAACCATAATTGAAAGGCTTATAAATGAATAGAAAAAATAATAAATGATAAATTCATGAAGCTTAAACTTAAAACCAAGCTTTCTTGAAAAAATAAGGAATAAAAATGCGAAAAATGAAAATGAAATTATTGAAGCGAAAAAGTTTTGAATAAAATTTATTCCTAAATTTATTAATAGCAAAATTAACAATGCGAAATTAAATTTTATCGTTAAGAATAAAGATAAAATAGAGAGAAAATGAAAAGGTGCTGAAGTTAAATTATAAATTGGTAAATTTAATGAAAAAAGATTTATAATCGGTATAATTGAGGAGGGATAAAGAAGGAATAAAGCTGAAATAAACACTTGAGGTTTTTTAATGCATTTTTTTACTAATTTTTTAAACCATTCTTTAAACCATAAAGCGGCACCTATGCTCCATCTTCTTCTTTGAATTATCCATCTTCTCCAACTTGAATGAACATGATTGTAAACTTTAACTTCATTAGTATAAGCAAATTTATAATCGTTAAGGAAAGCTCTTGTAGCTAAATCTAAATCCTCGCTTATAACTTTCCTAAATCCATTTAAGCTTTCAAAAACATTTTTTCTTATGGCAAAAGCTGCACCATTTATAGCTGGACTCTTTTTAACAAATTTACTTGTTAACCATGAGCATATATTAAAGCTAACGTATTCATAATATGTCATTTTAGCTAGGAAACTGTCTTTAATAACCTCTTTTTTTATATCAATAATATCAGCTTTTTCGGCTTCAATTAAAATTTTTTCAAGAAATCTTTTATCGTTAGGAATTTCAACGTCAGCATCAAGAAAAAGTAGAATTTCACCAGAAGCATCTACTACTGCTTTATTTAAAGCATTTACTTTACCAATTCTTTCTTTATTAATTATAAATTTTATTTTTTCATGAAATTCGTTTAAAATTTTTAAAGAGTTTTCAGATGGTTCATCTATAATAACAAAAATTTCTTTTTCAATATTTTGGTTTATAAGCTTATTTAACAGGTCAGGTAACAATTTAGATTCTTTATAAACTGGTATGAAAACGCTGATTTTATTCTTCATTTCAACATCTCTTTATGATGATGTATGTAATTGAATTAATGATAAAGCAAATTATATCAAAAACCTATTATTAAATTTATTATTATGTTGTATATATAGAGGTTTTGTTAACGCTTTTTGCAATTGTTAAATCTTTATAGCGAAAGCGAAAATATTTATGTTTAAAATAGGTTTTAAAGAGAAGAGATATTATGGAGGAGGGTTTAAAACTTATTAATTTACCAATGGTTAAAGAAGCTTTTCTTTATGAAAAATTAAAGGGTGAAAAAGTTAAATGTTTGCTTTGCGAGCGAAAATGTATAATAAATTTGATGGAAAGAGGTTTTTGCAAAACTAGAATGAATATAAATGGTAAATTATATACGTTGGTTTATGGAAATGTAAGCGCTTTAGAAAGCAGACCAATTGAAGTTAAACCATTTTTTCATTATTGGCCTGGTTCAACAGCTTTAACTTTTTCTACATGGTCATGCAACTTTAATTGTCCTTGGTGCCAAAATTATAGTTTATCAAGAAGCCCACCAAAACTTGAAATGAAATATTTTATTTCTCCTAGTGAACTTGTTAATAAAGCTTTAAAGCTTAGAAATCAAGGTTTATGCGTTAGCTTTCAAGAACCAACTTTATTTTTTGAATCAGCTATAGAATGCTTTAAACTTGGGAAAGCTAAAGGCCTTTATTGTTGTTTTGTTTCAAATGGATATATGAGTATTGAAGCTTTAAAAATTTTAAAGGAAAATGGATTAACAGGTCTTAAGATAGATGTAAAAGGGGATGAGTTAGTTTATAAAAATTACTGTGGAGGAGTAAATTCTGAAATTGTTTGGAGAAATGCTAAAGTAGCTAAAAACATGGGTATTCATGTTGAAATAGTGAATTTAATTATTTCAGGTGTAAATGATGATGAAGCATCCATCACTAATATTGTTGAAAAGCATGTTAAAGAGTTAGGTGTAGATACACCAATTCATTTTACACGATATTTTCCAGCTTATAAGTTTTTTAATCCACCAACTAAATTATCCTCTTTAGAAAATGCTTATAAAATTGCTAAATCTGCTGGAATAAAATTTCCTTACTTAGGGAATGTTCCAGGGCATCCTTTAGAAAACACTTATTGTCCTACATGCGGTTTTAAACTTATGGAAAGATTCATGAATAGGCTTATTCGATGCAATTTAACTTTGGATAATAAATGTCCCAAATGCAAATCTGAAATTCCAATTGAAGGAAAGATTATTTTTCCAATGTATTAAGTTGCTTTTTTAGGATTGAGGAAATCATCCATATTACTGGTGCGGATGTCCAAAAAGAAAAAACTTTAGTATAGTTTAGTCCTCCAGCTTTCTTTAAATTTATTGAATTACCAAATTTTACATATCCCTTAATAAAGTTTTCAACAAACTTTTTTAATCCAATTGTAACATTTAAGCAGTAGTGTCCAGAATAATATAATAGCTCAGCAATATCCCAAGCTAAATCTCCTCCTTTTTTAGATTGTTCAAGATCAAGAGGAATAACTTCACCTTTATTTGTTAAAAGTATATTTTCAGGTTTAGTATCACCTATAGCAATGTTTAAAGAGTGAATTTTACCTAAAGCTTCTCCAAGTTTAATTGAAGCTTGAGCTTCTTCTTCAGAAAGATTATCTTTTTTAAGAAAAGTTTTAATTAATTCAGAAAAAACAATGCCTTCAACATATTCTTTAACCAAAAGCTTTTTTGATAAATTTACAAAAATAATTTTTTGTATTGGAATATTATGAGTAAGTAAAAGTTGGGTTATTCCATATTCATTTGCTAATCGAGCTTTTCCTGAAAGAGAAAAAACTTTTGTTCCTAAAGCTACTAAATTAAGGGTAAACCATTTAAATCCAAACCAATCTGAATACTTTTTAGCAACAAACTTTTTTTGTCCAGCAGTTATTAAATAAACTTCATTTAAGACACCGCCTAAAGGTTTAACAGTTATAGGTGTGTTTGGGAAAAAATCTTTCAAAGCATCAATAATAGATGAGCTTTCATTTAAATTAATTAATCCCACTTCAGTTTTAAGATAAAGATAGTTTTTAGGATCTTCTAAAAGAAACTTCGATGTTGAAATAGTTAAGCCCTTGATAAGCTTTGAGGTTAACTCTTTAGCCATTAACTCTAAACTTATTCTTCCAGCTCTTCCTTGAATCAAATATGAATAAATCGCTCTTTGACTAAATTTAGCTATGTTAACAACTTTTTTAACAATTTTTCTTGATAAAACCTTATCTATATAATTTTGCGCGATTGTAACATTTTCCCCATTTAAATTAACAATTTGATTTTCTAAAAGTTTTAATGCTTCTAAAAAACCTCTTTTCATTAAACTTAAGTTTTCTTCTCTTAAATCTTCTCTAAACAAGTTTGTATAACTGTATCTTAAAGGTGGATAAACTTTCGCCCTTTTTTTTAATCTTGAAATAATAAAGTATTCTGGTTTAATTATTAAACCTCTAGAAAGCTCTCCATACTCTAAAATTAATTCTTCAATTTCTTCTTCAACAATTCTTTTTTTTAAGTTCACTTCCATTTCATAAAGATACATTTCATTTATAAATGGAAGATAAGGAGTTAAAATTCTTCCAGCAATAAACTCTCCTAAAACTCCTTTTTTAACATCAAGCTCAAAAAGCTCATCATCAACAATAAGTATAGAGGCATTAATTGAATCAATAAATTTATAATCGCATCTTAATCCTTCCTCATAATTTTTTAAAATTAAAAGAATGTTATAATCGCTATTTTCTTTAGCATAACCGCAAATTCTAGAACCGTAAAAACAAGCTCCCTTTACTTCATAATTTTTGCATAATTCAATGCAAACACTTTTAAGTTTATTTAGGCTCTCCTTTAATTGCTGAGTTAACTTTATAGAAGTTGCCATTTTAAAATCCTCATAGCTCACTTTCTTTTTTAATGCTCATAAATAACTTTGAAGATTTTAATATTTAAAGAATATTCTTTTTCATTGAATACCTCAACTAATGTAATATTGTTAAATTTTAAGATGCGATTTTCTTTAAGCTCTGGAAAAAGCCACCAAGAAGCTGAATAAGAAACGTTTTCCCAAACTATATATTTTACATTATGGTTTAAAAGCCAATTTTGCAATTCAGTTTTATTCCAAGAATTTTTATACCAAAAAAGAT
>Ga0207433_10001641_pt1 | contig 47476 bp, 55 predicted proteins | sample YelNatPaOPGAMG01_FD_187559 | JGI IMG/M metagenome (GOLD analysis project Ga0207433, IMG submission 187559) | Hot spring thermophilic microbial communities from Obsidian Pool, Yellowstone National Park, USA - OP-RAMG-01 (SPAdes) (version 3) | ecosystem: Environmental > Aquatic > Thermal springs...
GCCAATCTGGAAGGAGTACGAGGACAAGAGAGCGCCAATCTGGAAGGAGTACGAGGACAAGAGAGCGCAAATCTTGAAGGAGTACGAGGACAAGAGAGCGCAAATCTTGAAGGAGAAAAAACAAAAATGAGTGACCAAGTGCCCAAAATCGCAGAACTCGCCGAAATCCAAAAACAACTCAACGAACTCAAAGAAACCATCGACACCATAAGAGACGAAATCCTTGAATCCATCGAAGACACCCAAAAACAACTAAACGCCAAACTGCTCGAAATTGGAGCCTTCCAGCAAAACGTCTTAGAACCCAATCAACAAAAAATCTGGAACGACGGAATAGGTACAATTCTTAAAACACTTAAAGAAGTCGAAAAAGTCCTAAACATAGAGCCTGACGAACAGTGAGCGCCAAACAATTCAGCCAAATCCTCGCAGTCTGCAACCGCACAGAAAAAGCACAAACCAAACTAAAAACCGACATCCACAACCTAATCCAGAAGTACAAAAAATGACCCAAATTTTCGCCGAATGGCTCTGCCGAATCTGCAAAGGCACACACCGCATAAACTACGATTTCATAGTGGACCCCTGCATAGCCTTTAACCGTCCAGTCTACCGAAAAGGTGACATCATAATTGACGACCCCGCCTATACAAAAGCAAACAAGAAAAACAGCAAAGGACGCCTAACCAAGCATACCCGATACGCTGTCTACGTCTCAAAAGACATATCAATGAAGCAGGTAATCGACACCCTAAAAGACTACATCCGAGAATACTATACAACTCTAAACGACACAGTTAAGGTAGATGTTTGTTTTGACTGAAAAAGGAACACTCGGCAAAGCCCCAACTATAGAAGAAATCGCAAGAAAAGCCCTCTTTGAACGAACCATCGACCTATTGGTGGCTCTTAGAATGGGTTTGGACTGCGAAACAATCAAAAGACATGCTCAAGCTATTGAGCAATTAAGTAAAAACGTAGGAGATTCACCAAAAAATGACCCTGAACAACGACCCAACTAAACCCCCCGAACAACCAACTCCTGAAACAGAAAAAAAGAAACCCCAAAACAAACCCAAACTCACCAAAGCCATAGAACTCGCACAAAAATACATCGACCTACCATACGCAGCCGCAAAACAGCGCATCATGGAAGAAACCCCATGCGTCAAAAGCACCGCCCACAAAGCCTACCACCTTGTCCACGACAAACCCAAAACCCAAACCCCAACATCCACAACGCCAACCCTAAACGTAATCAATGAACCCGACAAAACCCCCACTTTCCTACCCGAAGGCGGCGACCTACAACCACCCGAAGCCCCCGCCCTCTCATATACTAACCAATCTGAAGCGCCGATATTGGCAGCCCTATGCAAAAAATATGGGTTATTCTGGGATGGTGAATTTTTCTATAAACTTCAGAGCACTATGATACTTCGCTGGCCACATTGGAGAACAAATTATCGCGTAGATATGGAAAAAGTCCGCGTGAAACATAATCAGAGTCCTAAACAGAAGAAACTCTTGCCAATGCTGGGAGTACCTCAATGATTGATCTCTCTTTGTACCAAGGGGACTGCTTGAAGGTTTTTCCGCAAATACCTGACGAAAGCGTTGACTTAATCGTAACAAGTCCACCCTACAATGTCGGAATAGATTACGGCGTTTATAAAGATAACCTCTCTTTTCAGCAATATTACAAGTGGGTTAAGGATTGGTTGTCTGAATGCTACCGAGTCAACAGGGTCGGCGGGCGAATCTGCCTAAACATACCGCTCTGTGCGAATACTCAGGTTAGAAAAGGGGAACACCTCGAAACTTTCATCGATAAATTTCTCCTTCTTATGGCTGGAGTTGGCTATTCTAACAGAGAAACTATTGTTTGGCTGAAAGCTCATAATGGCGACGTGGAAAAGTTCTGTGGAAATAATACCGCTTGGGGCAGTTGGATGTCACCTAGTAATCCATATTGCCGTTCATTCACGGAATTTATTTTAGTCGCCCATAAAATTGAGCCAAAAATCCAGCATGTCGGTGTCACTGACTTAACTAAAGCTGAGTTCCTAAAATTCAGTCGCAATTATTGGGTCATGCCTACAGCGACAACATCCGAACATCCAGCCATCTTCCCCGAAGAATTAGCTTATCGCTGCATGAAGCTTTACAGTTACGTTGGCGATGTTGTGTTGGACCCGTTCTTGGGTTGGGGAACAACTATGAAGGTGGCGCGGCAACTGAAGCGTAGCTGCATCGGAATAGAATTGGACCCTAAATCGGTTCAGTTAATTAAAAGCCGAGTCGATTGGGGTTCCAGTTTCGGTGATGTTGCTTTCCATTTTAATCAAGAATTAACGGTGACACAATGAGAGTCACAGTTTGCCCTTGTTGTGGTGTGGTCATACGAGATAACCCTCTTTGGCGGGGCTCTCGGTACGATTTTAACGCCGACTATATGCGCTTCGAAGATGGAGAACAACAGCCTGAGCTCAAAGAAATCTGTCTCTCTCTCTCCGAAAAAGGCAATTTTGACCCTGTAGTTGTAGGTCCACTCACTTATTATCGACGAGGAAAAGGTGGTAAGTGGCTCTACCGTGTTCCTAATGAGGATTTCAAGGTTGAAACTGAAAAAAGTAAACCGAAGGGGAAACAACTTCGATTTATCAAACGGATTGATCAAGAAACTAAGCAAAAAGTGTTAATCGTTAACAATCCTTCCTAAAATGTTCCCATAGGCTACATTTTGGGAACATTGGACTCTGCAAACGCTTTTATGCGTCATAATTGCTTTTTTCTTTTAAGAGTTGAACAGATTTGAGTTATGGAACTAACAATCGAGGCGGCGGTTACGGCGGTCAAAACAGGCGTTCTGGTCATGGTTCAGGCAAAGGTAAGAAAAAAGACGATGATTTCACAGCAAAGTACCTGAGAGGCGACATTTCCGAGGATACATGGCGCCGACATCAAAATGCTGATCGACGCGCTAACGCTCCAACCATCGAAACTGTCATGGGTCAAATCTCGCAGAAAGCAAATGCTGAAAAAGGCTCTCAAGACTATCAAGGATGGACTAACTGGGATACATGGGAACTGATGCTTCTCCTCGAAAACACTCAACCTAGCGCAAAATGGTTAGATGCTTGGGCTGAGAATTTCGTCAAGAAAATTAAGCAAGGCAAATTTAGCGAGGAAGAAGCTGAAAAAGTCGTTGCGACATATCTGATTCCAGTGGCCAGAGGCACAAGAAAACCAGTGTTCTATGATGAATACCATGAATTTACTCCTGACGAAAACATCGATCCGAAGAAAGTCAACAAAGCAGAAGTCGTTCATAACCTAATTCAGCGATACCAAGAAAATCATTCTTAACCTCTTTCTTTTCTTTACCAAAACCCTTAATACCTTATAGTTGTACTATAAGGGCTTGTGGCTAACTAACTTGAGTGAAGATGTCTGGACTCCTGAAGATGACGCTGAATTTAAGCGTTTAAACAATAAAAGAGCCCGGATACGCCGAAACGAAAAGCGAATTAGAAAGTTCTCACCAAAAAAGAAAGCCGCAAGTGAAAAACCATGACGTTATTTTATCAACTCCCGAAAGAACAGCAAGCAAAAATCCGTGAAATGACTAATGATTTGGTTGCTTTAGATAACAAAATGCTTGATTCTCTGAAGAAGATTCAGGGAAAATACGAGTGGCATAGAGACTTCATTAAAGAGTTTCTAAAAGGCAATCGAACGATGGAGCAATTTGAAGCGTTTCTGAAGAAGGACCAAGAAAATCCGGGGCTTTAAATCACCCCAAAATTACAATTAACGGCTACTTCTGTTCATCCTCTAGTGGGATGCCGCCGCCTTGAATGAGATTCCAGAAGTCAATCCAGTAGTTTCCTTTGTATTCGCCGCCCATCCAGAAGATTTTGAAATGGTTCTTGCGGTCCTTATCCATTAATTCTCTTAACCATTCTGGATCACGACGCGCTGGAAGACACTCGGGTATTTCGAGCCATAAATCACGCCAATCACTACCACAGACGACAAACCGGGTAACTGGGAAGCCGTCGAAGCGGATTAAGGTTTCAAGGCAAGCTCCCCAGCCTAAATCGAGGCTGTCTAATTGGTTCGAGTCAGGTTCTCCAAGGCCGCCGCTCCATAAAACATGAACGAAAAAGCTGCCTTCTTCATTGACTAATCCATCTAAACTCGCTGGTGGTGGATAAAGGTCGCTCATCCTTATCACAATAGAAAAAATTCGCCAAACAATTCATTGGTGGCGATCTCTGCTCGGTTCAAACGGTGCGAGCCAGAGTTGTTCTTGCCAAGGTCGCGGCGTCGATTTCGGTGTTTTATCTGGTAGCACAAATGGAGTAAGACCCTGAACAGTATAAACCATTAGCTTTTTTGGTTGATGTATGTGTTCGAGGCAAACTACAGCGTCGTTGCTTATGCAAACATAGTCGTCTTCTGGCGCCAGCAATTTTTTGCACATTGAGCAGTGAAAATCCATTATCTCACCAACAGAAAAAATCTCAGGCTATCTGTAATGGGGGATTGGGCAGAATCTGAATAATGTGCTTTCTTTCGAGCCGTATTATTGAATCCGACAAATCGTTTTTGAAGACGTTTTCTAATTCCTCAAAGGTGCATGAGCCTTTCTTTTGAATGTAGAGAACAAGACCTCTTTCAATACTGCCACAGTGATAGGTTGTTCTGCGAAGGATTGTGATTTTTTTGTCACGCATATTTAGCCTGAACTCGCCTAAAGTGTTGCACCTGATGTCTTGGGTTCCTTTTTTATTTCGATGTTTAATTCTTGGTGGTAGCATCGGCGCCGCTTTATGGATTTCGAGCAAGTTTTTGATTGCTGAGCGAATGGCTTCGCTCCTTGAGGAGTAGTGTCCTTGAGTTACGAGAGCATCTAAGGCGTCTCTCTCGGGTTTGGATAATCGTAACCCTGTTGAGTGTGGCATGTGAGTTTCCCAGTAATAGAAAAATCAACCCAAAACGAGGATTAAGGGAACTTTTTTCTATTAGGAGAATAAAGTAATGACTGAAATGGAGCCCTTGTATAAAAAAGGGGAATCGGTCTGGCCGAGTTCAACCAATAGATTCAAGTTCAATAAAAATGCTAAATTTCCTTGGAAAGTCCATAGACAAGAGGGCTTAACACTCTATGTTGAACATCCATCACGAACAGGCAAAAAGGTTATTGAATCATGGTTCGTTGGTTTCTGGCAAGACCATCCCGTAGCAGAGGAAAAAGAAATTGGAAAGCCAAAGCAGCATCGAAAAGCAAATTGACATCGGTAACACTCAGCGGCGAATTGAGGCTTTACTTGAACAGTTTCGTCTTCAAGCCGCCGAACTCGAAACTAATTTCTACTTAGAACTGCTAGATCTCCAAAAGAAAGGCGTTAAAATCGACCAAGCCCAAATCCAAACATTCCTTAAGCATTACTGGTATACTCACCCAACCAAGAACCCGAATGAGTGGGAGGTCGCTATTCCAGTTTTTATTCCTTTTAACATCGGTTGGTTTGACCGAACAGAAGGCGGCTACAACATCTTCACAATCAACCGATTCACTAAATGGCTTGGAGAAAAAATCCCCGATTTTATCAGCCACGAAATCAATATTCCTTCTGGACCCGAAGTATCACTCGACGGCTTAAACCTGTCATTTCCAGAAGCACAGATGGAGAAAGTCGAGAATAAATTTGGTCGGCATCTTAGTTTAGTTGAAAAGAACCGCGCAACCGTCAAGCAAGGCCACGAATTTGACTTAATCGCTGAAATCATCGATTCAGGCAGCTTACCATTTGTACCCCATGCAGTAGCCAAAGAAGATTTACGGGATAGTGATTTCACCCAGATTTGGGATGAGCTCGCCGAAAAATACAATCCGCTGCAAATCTTCGAAGGCAAATATAGCTATCAGGGCGATGCTTGGAAAGTCTTCGAAAAATACGGCTCTGTCGGTATCTTTTGGGCTATGGGTTTTGGAAAAACGGTCATCGGAACCTATATTTTGAGCAGAATAATAGGTCGCAAGTTCATAGTGGTTCCATCAAACACTCTCAAGGAGCAATGGCTTCAATTCTTCAAATGGAACTGCCCAAGACTCCTAGAGGAAGTTGACGTTGTTACCTATCAGGGCATGAGCCGAAAAACTTGGGATGAACTGAAGAAAAAGAATTACGTTTGCGGTGGTTATGACGAATGCCATAGTCTACCGGCTGATAGCTTCAGTAAATTAGCAACAATAAAGACAAAGTACCGCTTTGGGCTTTCTGCCACTCCCTACCGTGAAGATGGTCGTGCTAGTTACGTGATTTCACTTACTGGTTATCCCGTTGGATTAGACTGGCGAACAATAATGCAAGTGCTCGGCAAAGAGTATCACACTGTAAACGTTCATGTTGTAAAGGATTTAGATTCAAAGATCGCTCTCACACGGCAGCTTTTCAACCCAGAGCAACGTACAGTCATATTCGTTAACCTCTTAGATATTGGAAACAAAATCGCCGACATGCTTGAATTGCCCTTCATAAGTGGGGAAACAAAGAACCGTTTAGAGGTCATCAAAGAGGCGCCGTCTTTTGTCGCCTCTCGGGTCATGGAGGAAGGCGTTTCAATCAAAGACTTAGAACACATAATCGAGGTTGATTATCTATTCGGAAGCAAACGCGAAGAACTTCAACGGACAGGTCGACTGATGCACTCGCTGGCTGAAAACAAGGTTCATGATGTAATAATGACGAAAGATGAGCTTGAAAGCTATGGAAAACGTCTCTTCAGTCTCTATGAAAAAGGCTTCAGACCACGATTGATTCCGCATTTGACAGGTGTTTCTCTGCCAACCGAGAAGAAGCAGAATGGTCAGAATAAATCCTACTCGAAGGGCGAAAAGAATTGGCGAAAGGTACTTGACGAATTGTATGAAGAAGGCTACTTCCAAAAAGGGCGGGTGCGTTCTGATATTGTTTCGGAGTTTGCCCGTCGTGCGGTAAAGCTTGATCAAAGCAACTTAACACATGCTCTCGATTCTATGGTTAAAGTCAAAAAACTGTACAAGACGAGAACTGAGAAAGGACTTGAATATATTTCAAGAACCTAATTTTTTCTTATGCACCCCGACGAGCCCGGCACAAGGGCATTGTGTTAGAGGTCTTTCATCGCGAGATGTTTGATCTCAAGTCGGGGACTGCACTTTTTCCCATAATTTAATTTTTGTCAGGAAATAGTAACAATCAGCGACATGATTCGTTCTGACGGTAAAAAGCCTGTGCTTGTTTGGGAAGGTAGTTATCATAGTTACTGATTTTTCCTTCGATGAAGGAATGAGTGATACTAAGCGCAACCAGAAAACTCTTGACGGAAAACGTGTTATGAAGGCTCTTTCAGTTCGGGAGCCTTGGGCTGGTTTGATTAGGAATGGAAAGAAAACGATAGAGACGCGGACATGGAACACGAATTATCGCGGCGATTTGTTAATTTGTGCTTCTGCTAATCCTAAGACAGGGTTAAGTGGAAAGGCTGTTTGCATCGTTGAAGTTGTCGATTGTCGTCCTATGGAGAAATCAGATGAAATGGCTGCTTGTTGTGAAATTTATCCCAATGCTAAAGCGTGGATTCTCCGTAATATTCGACCTATAACTCCTTTTCCTGTCAAGGGGCAACTACAGATTTTCGAGGTTTGCTATATGATCTCTGAAGAGCCAACCTTCACTTGCACAAAATGTAATAAACCATTAACTTTGATTCGTAATGATATTTGGAAATGCCTTAACTGCAACATAGAAAAACATCCCTGTTATAAGAGTGATACACTGCCAACCAAGTGACTTTTTTCTATTAGTGAAAATAAATTGCCTTCAAGCAAAAAATGCTCAAAGAAATCTTCAATTACCTTCGGGTCAATAATTACTATTTTGTTCGCTATTGGCTGCATGATTTATGTTTACATCGAATCAGGAAGTTTTCTAGCTGTTGGATTGGCTGCCCTCCTCGTTTTTGCTGGGACAATTATAGCTCTAATCGGATGGATACCGTTTGGTATTGGTCCAGTCATCTATTATTTTTTTCTCTGGCCGTGGTTGATACAAAACACTGTCGGTTATTATCCGTACCTTAATATGCCTACAACCTTGTTTGCCATTGAACTCTTCACGATGGCTTTTGCTATCCTCTATACAGTTGCAAGTTCTTTCTTTATTTGGGCGCTAACTCGATGAATCTTCTGTAAAAAAATATTTAGGGAGTATTTTTCTTATGTGATCTTTAGCTTGAAATATGTAGCAAATCGGCTTCTCTCAAAAGTAGGAAGTGCTATGTTCTTGATAGGTGGAATAATCTGCGCTTTAGTGCTGCTTGTTGGCTACTGTGCTTCTGCCGTGTTGACTTATTTGCCTGTCGATTGGGGTTGGGTGTTTTTTGCCGGTTTCTGGGTGGCTGTTTCGGGCTTGCTGGTTCAGGTCATTTCAACCCCGTTTAAGAGAGATAAAAATGGTTCAAGTCCAAGTTAACAAAAACAAAAAAGGCAACCCTCAATTCGAGTTATTTTCTGGAATGGGAAACGTTACGCTTTGCCCTTCATGTGGCAGCCCCGACGTTGAAGAGACGGAAAGGGAAATTCTCTGTCATACATGCGGGATGGGCAAATACAAGGATGGGAGGCGTCATTTTGGTTGAAATTGCAACTCAAGTAACGGCGTCTTCTGACGGCGACGCAATCCTCGAAGAGTTCCTTTCTTACCTGAAACCGAGTACCGCCAGCGTGTACCGCATAACTTTCAGGAAACATTTTTTACCGTACCTGAAAACCGTTGAGTTTCACGGCGAAAAAATCCCCAATCTCCAAGTGATGCTAGATCTAATCAGCGCCGACCAAGCAAAAACCGTCAGGGAAAAACAGAATGTTGGCAGAGCAATATTCAAAGGCTTCAGCGAATACCTCATAGCGGAGGGTATGGCGCCGAAAAGCGTCGTCAACAGGGTTGGCGCCGTCCAAAGTCTCTGCAAATTCAAGGAATTAGCCGTTAGCACGAAATGGATTCAACTGCCTGAACCGATTGCTCAAACTAAAAGCTTCGCATGGACTATTCAATGGTATGAAATCCACAATGCTTACTTGAAACACGCCGATTACCGAGCGTTAAGCGCCTGTACTTTCCAGTCGGGGTCAGGCATCAGCGACGTGTTGGCACGCCCCTACGGTTTAATTCAGAAACAATACGAAGCGCAGCTAGAAAACATCTCCAAACAAATAGCATACTTAGCCGCATCGAAGACCTACGCTTTAAGCCCAGAGTTCCCAGTTAAATCGATTGTTTTCAGGGCAGTCAGAATCAAAACTGGGGTTGAGCACCGCACCTGTTATGGACCCGAAAGCCTTGTGCTCATCAAACGACACTTTGACGAAATATACGGCGAAAACGGAGTTCCGAAGCTTGAAGAGCCAATCTTTAAGATGCAGCGGCGCCCAATCGATGAACTCTTCGCTGTCCGAGCAAAAACTCTAATCGGCGAGTGGCCTTTCAGAAATCCAATGAGCATTCATGGTTTCCGAAAGTTTTTCCGTAAACGCATGGTTAAAGAATGTCACTGCCCAAGCGAATACGCCGAATACTTCATGGCTCACCAGTTGAAGGGTGACATGCGGAAAACCTACAGTGAAATGGAGGATCACGAGTGGCTTCAAATCTATCGGGAATATGGGGAGCCTAAGTTGTTGCCGGATGGGACGCTTCAAACTGGTTTGGCGTTTAGGATTTTGCCTTATGAGGTTGCCCAGCGGGAGTTTAAGAAGCTCGGGTCGGCTCCAGCCCTCTCCACCTGATTTCTTAACGCCGTTAATTTTTCGGGGTCAGCGTCAGGTGACACTACCCCGCTTTTACGAAAGTGTCGTAAAATTGCCTGATTTCGTGCCATTGGCAATTTTTCGATTTTTTAACAATACTAAATTTTCCTTTGTCTGCCTATATAAGGAAGAAATGGCACTCACTTTTTCTAGTTAGGTGTTAATTCCCCCTCTTTTTCTTTCATGGTGAAAAAGGTTTGCCACAAATTATAGCAGATTCTAACCTGAAAAACGAATTTATAAACAAACTCCAAGAACGTTCAGCCCCAATCCGCGAAGAAATCCATGTAAGCGATTTAGTTTATTGCTTAAGGAAAGCCTATTATCGAAGGTTTGAGAACCGCAAACTCAGCGAGCAACAACTGATTTTCTTCTTGGACGGACACCAGCGGCACGAAGGCTTACAGAGTCTCGTCGGTAACTTGGAAAAAGAAAAAGAGGTAAGAAAATTCGGAGTCGTCGGCCACATCGACATATGTGGAAAATATCCCATAGAAATCAAAACGACCAGATCTCGCCCGAATAGTCAAAGACCAGAACAGTACCTTCGCCAGCTTGCATATTACTGTTTACTCACGGAGACTGACACTGGCAACCTCATAACCCAATACATCAATGATGGCTTCTTAACTTTCGAAAAGATAACTTTTAGCCAAGATGAACTCGACGTGTATCTCCGTGAGATGCTATCTAGCCGTGACCTTTTGGAGTTATCTTATAAAACGGTTTCTGTGAATCCGTTGCCAGTTTTAGGTAATTGGCAATGTACCCACTGCGAATTTAAGGCTAAGTGCCTTCTCTGATTTTTTTGAGTTTGTATCGGTTTCGCCAAACTTTTGAAAGCGGGTATGCCCGTTTTAGTCTCCAGAGTTCGACTTTGAGGAAGTCGTCTGGGGTTTTGATTTGCTTCATTCTTTCTCCGCTACCGGTTCGTCAACGCAATCAGATGTAGGTTCCCAATAAATTACGGCTTGGTGACTCCCCGAATGACCTTTAGGAAGCTGGCAAAGAGTTTTTCGTACTGGTCTTTCATCCCCACAGTGACCGCCAAAACTCTCAATTTCCTGTTGTAACCGTTTATTTTCAGCCATAAGCGCCGATAGATGAAGCTCTAAATCTCTACGGCTTCGTTCTCCATCAGAATAAGCCTCTTCTTTGGCATATTTTCGGTATTCTTCTGAAACGTCCTTTTTCATAATTTTTGTGTCTTCATCAAAAATGTCAAAGCGCCGAACTATTACAGGATGTCCAGCTTCTTCTTTATCCATGAAGAATTGAAGCATAGCAACAGTATCTAAATGGTTGCCTTCTCCTTTGACCTCTAATTCTTTGCCATAGTGGACATACTCGCCTGTTTCTGCATCTATCACATAAAGAGTGAAGCCCATTATCTTTTCTCCGCTCGATTTACCCTAAATGAAAAATCAACCCATAAGCTTTGTTATGTCAGGATTTCTGTTTTTACTTTTTTCTTTTATTAGGAAATAGGAAAAGTGAAAATATGAGTGCGCAAGAAATCGTAATCAAATTAGAATCCCCTGAACCTTCTGAGCTAGAAGTGCTGTGCCCAAAATGGGGAGGTAAAAGGCAAGTAATAAAAAGTCGAGCTTGCCCAGATGCCGGAAACTGCGTCGTAAAAAAAGTCATTGGTTACGAGGCTAATCCTTGCACTCCTCAAGTGAAAGACGTTCCCGTCTATAGTGAACCGTTTGACCAGACATCGGAGTTCTGTGGTGCAGCAACTTTCCTCGCCTGTGGCGCCTGTCACACCAGCGAGAAGTACATTCCCAAAGCGGCTTCTCCTTAACTGGAGCCTTGGATAATGACTTCTCTAAAAGTCAGCGACGCCGTTGGCAAAGCGTTGAAGCAGTTTGCCCTCGACACGGAGGTGCATCAGGCGGTTGAGCTCTTGAAGAATCCGAAAGTGAAGATACTCAACATAGTGAATTACCATTCTTGTGAGTGTTTCACTAAGGAACTGATGCAGCTTTTTGAGTATGTGAAGCGGGACCAGCAAGAACAAGTTTGCCAAAGATGAAGGGAGATAACCAAAAATGGCCTCTCAATCTTCCTCTTATTTCAGGGCTTTAGTTTTATCGTTAAAACAGTTTAAACTAAAATGTGCTCCATTTAATGAAAGAGAGATTGAGGAAGGTATAGAGCAACATCTTAAAGCAAGGCATTTTCCAGTCAAACGTCAGATAGTCAAAGGAAAAGACCGCTTCGACTTAACCGTTGGCAAATTCATCATCGAAGCAAAATTAATCGGCTCCATAAGCGTCGCCGAGCAGCTAGATCGATATTCCTTTTTTTGCGACGGCATCATATTGGTATGTTGGAAAGCTTCTAAACCTCTAAAACAGTTATTCGCCGATGCTAAATCTCAATGCAAAATTCCCGTTGAACTTGTCGAGATAAACAAAAACTGTGATGTTGTCTAAATGCCTGACAAAATCTATGGCACCCTCGAATACATTGCAGCGCGTAATGGAGAGAATAGGGGTCACTGGCGAATAGTTGGTCCTCAACCTTCAATGATGGCTAAACGTGTCATCCCCGAGGCTTGGTCCAACAAGACTGCTCAAATCGAAATCCCCGATAACCTATGTAATGTCGAGCACGTTGAATGGTTGATGATGCGTTATCCTCTTACAATCAAGGATTCGGAGCGGTGGCGATCTCGGATTGATGAGCTTCATGGGGTAAGGCAGCGCAGAACCAGTCTACAAGCAATCGGTCAAGCAGTCGTTGACGCTCGATTCACTGGGACTCTGATGGATTTCCAGAAGGAAGGCTTAGATTTTCTGCTTAAAACTTCGGGGATCGCTTTGGTCGCAGATGAGATGGGCCTTGGCAAAACCGTAGAGGTATTGGCGTATTTAGTTACTGAGAAAGATGCTTTTCCCTGTTTGATTGTTGCACCTTTGGTTACGCTCATTAATTGGCAAAGAGAGATAGCACGCTTTATCAAGCGAGAATCTGGCGACCAATTCATAGTCAAAACAGTTCGAACAGGCAAATCCGAAGATGGCTTACTCCAAACCTTCAAGCTTCTAGACAAAGAGAATGGACAGCCGCAAATTGTCCTAATCAACTATGACTTGGTGCATCGCCGAAAAGATGACCTTGCCAAAATTCCCTTCAGAACCATCATTGCCGATGAATGCCAAAATTTGATGAATCCGGGTGCTTTAAAGACAGAAGCCATAAAAGAACTCTCTAACCTCGCTTCAGTCAAGCACCGTATTGGTCTTAGCGGAACCCCATGCTATAATCATGGAATAGAAATCTGGAGTATCTGCGACTTCATTTATCCGGGGCTTCTAGGAACATACACTGAGTTCGGAAAAGAGTTCGTCAACTGGCATGATCCTAAGCATTCAGTCTATGAAGAAAAACGCAGTGCTCTTTTTGAAATACTAACTCAAAACCTTATGATTCGACGCCGAAAAATCGATGTACTATCTCTTCCCGATAAGGTTCGCTACCGGCAACCAATCCAAATTAATGAAGAATACTATAAGCGGGAAATGGAGAAACATATCGATGAACTCAATGCCCAGTTAGCGCAAGCTGAAGCAAAAACCAAATTCCAAACCATCAGCCAAATAAACGCTTACGAAAGATTCGCTCAAAATGAACGTATAACGGCTGGCATGGCCAAGGTGCCTTACGTTCTCCAGTTCATTGAAGAAATACTTGAAACAGGTGAACCGGTGGTCGTCTACTGTCACCATAAGGCAGTGCATGACGAATTAAACCGTCATCTATGGAGACATCATCCTGTAACTATTAGGGGCGAACAAACCGATATTCAAAGGCAAGATTCAATCGACAAGTTCCAGAATGGGGAAACCAAATTAATGATTGCTGGAATACGAGCGGGAAACGTCGGCATAAACCTCACTGTTGCAGCTTACGTTATCTTCGCCGAATTAGATTGGAGCCCAGCCAGACACCGACAAGCGGAAGACCGACTTCACAGAATTGGGCAAAAGAAAACCGTTTTCGCCTATTACCTTGAAGGCGTCAACACCCTTGACGAGAAAGTGGCTGAAGTCCTCACAAACAAGAAACTGGAACTCGATGAAGTCCTCGGCGACGCCAACCGTTCCGATCAATATGCTGAAACCGAAAAACTCTCTGACGAGACAAGGGCGCTCGTTGAGAAGTTATTGGAACGCTTCAAAAAAATCGGCGCCAATGTACCCGCTTGCAAACCAGAAACTGTAAAGGAAGAAATCGAGAAGGAAACATCAATCATGAATGAACTATTGCCCGTAATGGAGCCAGTCTTGAAGCCGAAGGTTAGAACCCTTCTCGACTTTTCTGTACCTGTGCCTTCTGATTCTGACCAACATAAAAAGGTGCTTGAGACGCTTATGGCTTTGGAGTCTCAATGTGATGGTCCTGTTCCCAGAGAAGCCTTAATAGCTGAGGTATCGACAAAAAATGTTGAACGATCCTTCGCATTGAAAAGCATATCTCTTCTGATGAGGGAAGGAACAATCTATGAGCCGAGGGAAGGATACATCCGAAAAACCTAACGTTTTTGAGACGATTTTTCTTTCATGGACAGAATAATCGACTTTGAAAAATTCAAAGAAAAATGCGCTACCTTTGATAAACCAGCACTCAAAGCCTTATTGTTTAATTGGGCTCTTCAGAGAACCTTGACTGAGCTTGCTCTTGTCAAAGCCCTTAATCGATGCAGAGAAAACGGGGCACCCGTTTCCAAAGAAGAAAACCTAGCTGATTTAGAGAATATAGTTCAAGGTGAGCGTATCCTGATTAATCTGCTTGGTCGCCGTGAAGCAGCTAAGGTCTATGGCATGATGGAAGACATTACCAGTGACGTGAAAACGGTAGACTGGGTTTTAACCAACGACTTTGTTAGCTGCTACAAGACGGTAGGTAACTCGTAATGTTCCCAAAATTTTGGTTATAGGCTACTTTTTTCATTTAGTGATTAGATGTCAAATCGAATAGTAATCTCTTTTGAGATTAGAGTTTGGGCTATTCGTCATTACCTCAAAGTGACGGAAGACAGAAATCCCTTGTTGATGTTCAAGGATGTTCTTTGGATTTTAGTTAAAGGCGTTCCTTTCCACTTGGCTTATAATCTTCATGTGGTTGACGAAATCGAGAATACCTTATATTTTCCTTAAGTGAATTGCTTTAGAAATTCTTCTCTGCCCACGCCGCTATTGTTGACAATGCCAGATAGTGTTCCCTGTCTGAGCTCGTCATGGAAGGGTATTATAACCCGGATTGATATGCGCTGTTTTGTTCGGTTAACCATTGTGACGTGACTGCCTTTCCAGTTCTCGATTTCAAAACCAAAATGCTCAAGTGCTTTGATGGCATCTTTCCCCGAGATACAGGCAGTTTATTCATTTTAATCGAGTCCTATTGTCAAACCAAACCAACGATTCATCATAAGAAAAAACCTTGAGGCGCTGGGGAGTTTCCGTCCTTCAAGAGCAAGTAAGAAAGGAGTCAGTCGTTAGACCGTTAGACCCTGTGCGTTGTTGTAGGACGCAATCTCTCCCAGAGTTGATACTGAAACCGCCTCAACAGAAAAAACACTTTTTGAAGTGCTGCAAAAAAATATTTACCGGTGAAAAAAGCATGGGAAAAAGTCCATGCCCCCTATAGGCGCTCGGAAATTTCTTTAAAAAAATTTTTATTTACCTAATATAGCGAGGTTCTCAAAAGTTGAGTTATGAGAGGAAATTTTCCATGTTGTGGGATGATGGGGATGCCCCCGTCGCGTTATAGTTTTCGGGCGCGTTGCTGTTCTGTGGCGGTTAGAGGATTTGAATTTGTCGCATTTCATAAGTGGATTGTCGCATTTCATATTATAGGAGTGGACTTTTTTCTATTGTGAATGTCGAGTTGGTTGAACCAAAGAAAGGTCGCCGCCCAAAGGTGCCGGGGGCATTAAGTAATGGTAATGTTCATTCTTTGTATTGTCCTCAAATAGATTGGGATGATTTGCAGAAGATTGCTCCTGTTCTTGGGTTTGGGAGTGCAAGCGAGTTGATACGTGACAAGTTGGCTCCTGTGCTTGCGGAGTTTCGGAATGGCAAAATTGACAAGCCGCAATTTGACATTAAACGTAAAGAAGCAGAACTCGCCTTGTCTCTTAAAGAGTTGAATAAAATCACCAAAACCCTAAAGGACCAGTACAGCGGCGACAGCCGAATAAGCGATTATACGAAGATGTGCGGGTACATTGTCGGTTTAGGCGCCGACGCCAATTTGGAGGGTGGTCTTGAGGTGGCTTTGGAGAAGCTGCGTAAGCCTTCAATGAATGGGGGTTGCCCCTGCTCAGGTGCTACAAGGACTCTTTTCGGCAAACTTCTTTCCCTTGTTATTGAGTGCCGGGGTCTTCAAGCTGAAATCGACCATTACTATGAACATGAAGGTAAGAAAGAATAGTTTTTCTTTTGGAGGATAAAACAGGTGAAGAAACATAGGCATCTTCGAATTTTGATTTTGCCCCTGATTGCTTTAAGTTTTATTTCAGGTTGGCCTCTAAGTTTTTGCAAAGCCAAACCACTTAAGCGTTTTTCTAAAGTTTGATTTCGGCTGTGGCTGTTAAACCTATTTTTCATTTAGGTAAACAGTTATGATTTCCCATTCAAACAAATTCCATTTTAACCACAACGCAGTAAGTCGGGTTCTTGTGGCATTAACAATTTTCTCTCTTCTTGTTTCAACATTTTTTTTAGTTAACCTCCCTTTAGCTAAAGCTGAAAGTACCTTTGGTTATTCGACTGTTGGTGGTACAGGTGGATACATAAATGGTAACTACATAGAAGGCGCACGTTACGCATGTAGCGAATCGGGAACTTTGTCTGCTTTAACTTTAAGTTTTTACTCTAAAGTCAGCGCATCCGTGAATGTAAAAATGGCGTTATATGATGCGTCTGGTAATTTTGTCATAGCATCCGAAGCCCATACAAGCGTAACGGCTAATGAATGGAATAATTTTTCTTGCACCGTTTCATCAGAAACATTAAGCGCCCAAAATTACTATATTTGTTTACTGTCTTCAGGTGACATAAACAATGGCATAGCTTACGATGACTTAGGCGCTAGTTCAACTGTGTTGATTAGTAACTCTTATGCTTCTGGTTTTCCATCAACTATATCGACATCACAGTGGAATACGTTTTCGCTTTCTATGATGGCTACATATACGTTGGGCGGCAGTGGCGGCGGGGGTACTCCTGTGTTGCCGCATGCTGGTTATGATTATACGTTAGCTACTAACGCGACAAGCAACTATGTTATAGCGTCTAATGGAACCATAATTTTTAGTAGTGGAACCCCTGCGACTGCTTTTGCTAATTTAACTTACGTTGGAAACGGACATACATTGTATGTGGAGAATGGAACCTATGTCAGTGGTTCCTCTTTTGTTTGGCAGAATGGTTTGAATACAAACTTGACTTTTAGTCCTTATGCAAACTTTACAATTCAAGCCGCCGTCGATGATGCCGTTCTTAAAATGCAGAGTTGCCAGAACTGCACGCTTTCTTATGCTACTATAGATGGGTATTCTTCTGGGCAATCGACAGGTGACGGAGTAAACTTGGCAAATTGTGATGATTGCAGAATAATAAATTCTACAATAACTGACATTCGCCGTTTTGGTTGGGTCTGCGATGACACAGATGGTGTTGGTGTTCATGGAAATAACGGTATAATTAATTCAACGGTGACTTTTTGCGGCTGGAATAATGTACAGTTAGGCGGCACAGACTACTCCATCGGCAACTATGCAATTAACAATACAGTTGCTTATGGTAGTGATGTCGGTATTTCGACATGGGGTTGCCGAAATGGAATAGTTGCTTATAATTACGTTCACCACATGAATGGTACAACAGGCGGTGGCGGTAGCTCACAGTACGGTATTGCTGTAGAGGGCTATAGCGGAAATTCGGACTGCGCTCAAATTATAGGCAACACTATAGATAATACGGTTAACGGAATCATTTTGGGTGTTGGCAGTGATGTTTACTCTAACTTAGTGAAGGACAACGTTATATCAAACTCTCAAATTGGCATTCAAACTTACAAATCCCATTTCGACGCAATCTATAACAACACAATAACTACATGGGGCACCAGCTACAAGTCAGCCATAGATTTAGATACTTCAACAAATGAAGCTGTTACCTTCAACCATGCAACTTTAGTCTCTGGTAACGGGTATGCTTTTAATCAGAAAAATTGTTTCAACATAACAATTTCTCATAACAATATTACTGTGCCAACTACGGGAGAAATGGTTGGTATCCTTATGCAGCAGAACACTAACACGACTTTCTGCATCGACAATACGATAGTAGCAACCACCGGCATCCAAATATTATCAACATGCTATAACAACAAGGTTGACAAAAACAATTTATCTGGTTCAGGTACAGCGATAAGCGACAGCGGAGTTAGCAGTCTCCTTAATCCATCAAGCTCATCAACTAACAGGTTAATCGTGACCGATAATTATGCTAATGCCTCGTTTACGCAGTCTTATAGTAATAACACCCAAAAAGTCTTAACGAGTAGCGGTATAATTAACGTTGATGGCACAAACGTCACTTCTCCATATACTATAACTATGAACGCCGATCATGCCGTTTATGTCGTAGGTGGTAGTTTGTCAATAAATAATAACAACTACACGTTAACCGCATCAATTACCTCTCCAACAAATACAACTCAATACACAAACGTCGTCTCTTACAGTGTTTCAACTTCTGGCAACGATACAAACCCCACTTTCCAGATTAACCTCTACAAGGCGGGAGTAGAAGTCGGCTATAACAAGACCGCTTCAACAGGTGTCTTTACTGGTTTAGCGGCTGGCAGCTACATGTTCGCCGTTTACACTCACGGCGATAACGGTGCTTCTGACTATAAAACGGAATACCTCACCGTTAGCACCTACTCGGTCACTGTCACTAACGGTGGTCACGGCTCCACTAATCCTTCGGGTGTGTATTCGAATTTTAACGGGGAATCTTTTTCTGCGTTGGCAACAGCAAGCAGTGGCTACACCTTCCTAAACTGGGTCATTTCGGGAGTCGGAAACTCAACAGTTAACCCTCTTCCATTAACCATGAATAGTACCTTAAACGGCAAAACCGTCACAGCATACTTTTCGCAGAACAGCTATACCTTGTCGGCTTCAATTGTGTTGCCAGTAGCCGCAGTATATACAAGCGGCACCGTAGCTTACCAAGTGACTGTTTCCGGAAACGACACTAACCCAGCTTACCAAATCAACGTTTACAGTAACAGTTTAGCGGTGGGCAGCAACTTAACTTCTTCTTCAGGAAGCTTCTATGGCTTATCAAACGGTAATTACATGTTTGCTGTTCATGTTCAAGGTGACTTCGGTAGTGTTGACTATCAAACGTTGAATTTCTCTGTTTCAACTTCATCGGGCGGCGGTGGTGGCGGTGGTAGCACTCCTACTCCTACACCGGCACCCACAACTTATCCAACGGTTTCGCCGACCCAGAATCCGCAGGGCACAAACGAGTTCCATCTTGACGACTTAGACTTGGGCACCGTAAAGCCTAACTCGACATTAACGGGAACATTGCACTTCACATTTTCAGGCAGCAGCTACACATTAATTTCTATATCTGTGTCTGAGCCTTTGCGTTCATGGATGCCTAATCCTTCTGTTACGCCGTATCAGCTTTACACGTTGAATAATGGCGCTTCTGGCTCTGGCAGCTACGTTTTGACTTTTCTGGTTCCCGCCGACGCTGACTTGCAAACCTATAGTAGCGAAGTCACAGTTACAGCTCTTGACGGCTTCGGAGTTACCCATACAAGCACTGCGGCTGTTACCGCTAAAGTTTCTGTTACAGAAGAAAACACAAACCCGATTTCGGAAGCAATAAATTATTTGCTGGCTAATCCCTTCGCGATTGTGATTTTGATTGTTGTGCTCTGTGTTGCTGTTGCGCTTTTGATGAAGACTAAACGGAAATAACCCCATTTTTCTTTTATTGATTTTTCTTTTAAGGATAAAATTGAATCTCGGAGGAAAAAACAGAATTGAAAAGTTTTATTCGTAACCAAAAAGCAATGTCAAAACAAGCAGCCGCTGTTTTATCGATAATAATCATTGTCGTCAGCATCTTTGGGCTCGGATACGCTTGGAATCAAGGCTGGATTGGTGCCCCTTCATCTAACAACGTAAACACTAACCCCTCAACAGGCACCGGCGGCCAGCCAAGCACAGGATCAGGCACAGTCGAATCAGGACCACTATATGCAAGCGTCGTAGACAAAGTAACCCGGCAAGCATTCACCACGTCAACAGTGCAAATTAACCAGATCGCCTCAGACGCATCAGGCGTATTTGACTTCTTAAACGGAGCCCAAATGAAGTCTCTTGCACAAGCCGCAAACCCACAGTCTGAAACCCAAATCTACACTCAAGGGCAACAAGTCATAATCGTCGTTACATGCACAGGCAACCCGTCAAACGGACTCGACTATTACCCAGTTTGGTACTACTGCACTTTGAATGAAGGCGCCACAGTTTACCAGTTAGACAACGCCGCATGCTGGACCCAAGTAAGCGCGTCCCCATACAAATACACGATTAACTTAGCCGCTGCAACCGCAACAGATCAAAGAGTACATTACACCGCAGTTTCACTTACTAACTACTGGAACATCGGCGACTTAGCAATTTACCCAAGACTCGCAGCCGCAAACACAGACATTTCAGTAGCATATGGAGCAACCACGTTGGCTTCAGTAACAGACGCTTCAACATGGGTTGACACAGCCGCAGAAATCACCGCAAACTGCACCTTAGCAAGCGCAAGCAACGAAAAATTCGTCTTCAGCATGACCGCTGGAGCAGCAAACCTCGGCTGGGGTAAACACTTCTTCGCATTCGACAGCGACGGCAAAATCCACGAATACGGCGGCGTACTGGTAGTTGCAACCACAGACACCACAATGACTCAGCCTAACGAATGGAGCTACTTCGGCTTGAAAACCTTAACCAACGAAAACGCATACTACAAAATCTTACAACCCGACTTCCCCAACAACGGCCAAACCAAATCGTGGTCCGTTGACATCCCAATGAACGTCGCAGCGGATTCAACAAAATACCTGATGAAGATTTGGCTACTTGACTGCCAAAACCTAGACACAATCGGCACACAAGGCACAACAACCAGTGTTCCACAGGGCTACGGATTCATGGATTCAACCACAGACTACGGCGTCGGCGCTGTTGTCCACGCAGTTGGCTTAACAATTTCAAGCGGCGCCTCTGCAACACCACAACTAGAGTTCTACTTCACCGCTCCAAGCTAAAACAACTAATTCCCCCTTCCCTTCTTTTTTTTGTAAACCCGATTTTTCTTTTAATAGAGAGGCTACTTTACCTTGAAATCCACTAACAAAATTGTGCTTATCGGTTTTTTCGTCGGTTTTCTTCTCTTCGGTTTAGGCGCTTCTGGCATAGCTGGAACTTTAGCTTTAGCCATAAACAATGTGGTGCCTGAATCTTTATCAGTTGTTTCCTTAGACGGCACAAGCGTAACTATTTATCAGGGTCAAGCACGATCCATAACCGTAATTGAATACGGCGATGTTCCCTTTCTTTTCACTTGGTATCTAGACGGCGTTTACCAGAGACAAGGCCTTAACACTTATACGGCTTCTGACTCTTTTGATTTACCCACAACTTTAGGCGTCGGCGACCACTCTTTAATAGCTGTTGAAACTCCCGATCCGTTCTCTTCTCCGACAAGTTACGTTGAAATAATAATTCATGTCTTATCTAATCCTACTCCTACACCGCCCACTCAGTATTCTTTAACGATTTCAACTATTGGTTCTGGCTCAACAAACCCGTCCTCTGGGGCCTCTTATAGTTACGCAGTTAATTCTTGGGCAACTTTAACCGCTACTCCAAGTTCAGGATACGTTTTCAGTTATTGGAGCGTCACTTACCCCAGCCAAGCTTACAGCCCAACACTCACATATACCGTTAATCCCCTTCCTCTCCAAATGTACCAGAACTACGCGGTTGTAGCAGTATTCACCTATTCGCCTTCATCTACACCGACTCCGACGCCTGTGCCAACCGCTTCGCCTTCACCTACACCGACTCCGACGCCTGTGCCAACCGCTTCGCCTTCACCCACTCCGTCTCCCACGCCAACTCCATCGCCTTCCCCGTCTCCGACACCAAGCCCGACCCCCATCCCGACCTACACGTTAATAACAGATTACTCAGGGTCAGGAACTATAAGCCCCTCGAAAGGCACCTATACTTACACGCAAGGGACATCAGTGCCATTATCAGCAAGTGCCAGCACAGGCTACACCTTCAGTTATTGGCTACTAAACGACGGCACAAAAGTCTATAGTGCGTCAACAACTTTGACGATGACAAGCAGCAAATCAGCCCTAGCCGTATTCGCAGCCATAACTCCGACGCCCACACCTATCCCCCAAGTCACCTTGATATTAAGCAGTTCTGGCTCTGGCTCCATTAATCCAACCGCAGGCACCTACACTTACAATCAAGGAACATCCGTGCCTATTTCCGCTACCGCTTCTACAGGATACTATTTTGACTATTGGCTCTTCAACGACTACACAAAAAGCTACAGTTCATCAACAACAGTAACAATGTCAAGCAGCAAAACCGCCATCGCCGTGTTCACAGCTTATCCAACAGCTACACCTACTCCTAACCCAAGCGCCACTGTCAACCCAAACCCAACTCCATCGCCTTCTCCAACGCCCCAGATTACTCCTATTCCAACAACGTCTCCCACGAATACGCCATCTCCCACTTCTACAGAGCCAACCCCGATTCCAGTAGCCACGCCTACGCCGACTCCCGCTGCGGTTAGCCAAGAATCTTCAGAAAACACTTACATTCAAGGCAACGAACTTTCAATGGTCGGAGGCTTAAGCATAATAGCGTTGTCGGCTATCGCTGGACTACAAACTAACGGTTTATTAGGCAAACCCAAACATCGCTAAAAACCCTATTTTTCTTTTGTTGATACTGCTTGAATAAAAGGTTAAAGCTAAACAGAAGAGAAATTACCTTAGCCTGTTTAATTGCCACGTTAAGCTTGGTATTGACGCTTAGACCTGTGCTCCTTTTTCTAAATCAACTCAACCCATTCGTCGGGATGCTCTTTTACTACGTTATACTTTTTAGCTGTTTAACCGTTCTCGGTCACTTCGGCTTAGTTATCTTCAACATAAAGATTAATAAGCCCCTTCAAACACTTGGGTTGCTACTCATAACATTCAGTTTCTTTATTGCCGTAGGTTTAAGTTCTGCCTATGTTCAATATGTCGCTACTGGTTCATTTACGGGCGCCAGCAATATTTACTATCAATGCGAAGACGGATCAGTTTTTTGGCTTTGGAGCCAACTTATCCCGTTAACTACTGACTTCAACATAACTTTAGCATGGGTCATGTCTTATGGAGTAACACCATTTATGCTCACTTTAATCGGTGGCTATTTAACATTCGAAAAACCACGCCTTAGCCTTTAACCGCATTTTTCTTTTAAGATGTGACTCTATTTGGTAGGCATACAAGGAAAAAATCTCACATGGCTGTTTTTGATTTTCTTTGTATCGCCCTGTGTTCTGCTCTTCATGCTGGCGGGGTCCAGAAGCCTCTCAGATTACATAACAACCACATTCTACGTGATAACCCTCGCTTTTTCCTTGATAATCTTGAAGGAAATCAACACTGACGAACAATACTATGAACCATTAACTTTAGAACCCTTAATCGCCTCGGTTCTTTTAGGCGTCGGCATGTTTGCTTTAAGCGCCGCTTTGAGTTTAAGCCTAAAAAACTCTGACATGCTCCTATCCATTGTTCCCTTGACTTTAACAGCGTCACCAACCAGCATCGCAACAACTTTTCTAAGTGCGTCCCTTTTCGGTTTAGCCTTAATCGCTAGTGGCGAAGAGCTCTGGAAGCTGCCGATGTTCGCTGAAGGACGTGCCCGATGGGGAAAAGGATACAATATTCCCCGAGTTGTCTTCGCGATCTGCATGTGCTTACTCGGCTTGTTAGTGGCAATGCTGCTTTTGAATGCTTTAAATGTGCTTTCATACTTCAACTTCGGCATAGTCGCCGTCGTTTTAATCGTGGTTTTCGCTTTAGTCTTCAGCTTAATTGTCAAGCGCCCAAAATTCACTGTTCCCGGCATCCTCATTTACGTCGGCGTCCCAGTCGGATTCTGGGCGGCGTTACATGGGATTGAAGCGTACAGTAACCCCGTCATGATTTTGCCAGCCGCCGTCAACGGAGTCGTATTAATTGTTTACCTCTGGAAATACCGTTGTATCCTAGGCTGCATTTTCGCCCACTTCATCTACAACACTCTCATAACGGCGTTGTCTTACTTCAACGGGACAGCAAACGTGCAAGCTGGGCTTCCCCTGTTCCCCGACTTCTTTTCCCGATCATATTACAGTAACAGCGGCTTCATCTACGATTACGCCGTCATCGCAATCTGGTTCTTCGGGGTTTTCCTGTTCCTGTTGCCGTCTTTGACGAAACAGAAGGCCAACAAAAAATGAAGCATACAATAATCGTCTGTGTCTTGTTTTGCGAGTTAATAGGCTTCGCCTCAAGTTTAACAGGAGATTTTTCTTGGTATAACAGTTTGGTGAAGCCAAGCTTTGCCCCGCCTAACTATGTTTTTCTTCCAATCTGGCTTACTCTCTACGCTTTAATGGGGTGGTCCCTTGCCAGATTCATCAACTCAAAGAAGCAACATAAAATGGTTGGCTACAGCTTTTTTGGCATTCAACTATTCTTGAACGCTCTTTGGAGCAACCTCTTTTTCGGTTTACGCTCAACCTTTTTTGGTTTAGCAGATATTTCAGCGCTTTTAGCGTTTATTGTTTTAACTATCTGGAAATTCTGGATGGTTGACAAAAAAGCTGCCTTGCTATTGGTTCCCTATATGTTATGGGTTTGTGTTGCTTTATTGCTGAATTTTTATGTTTGGCGACTGAACTGATACCAAAAATATTTTTTTAAATAGGTTTATATTTAGCGCTTGCTTTACAAGTGACTATAAATCACTGAGAAACACCGTGAGATGCCATGAGCGCAACCGTAAACATTGATAAACCCGTAAACGTTCGATTAACCTTGTCTGGCGACAAAGCAAAAAACTACCGCTTATTAATGTCACGCAAAGGCGTCACCGTTGACAACCAACTAGTCTATATTCTCTTAGCCGAAGAAAGCAAACGAGAAGGAATCACATAGATGGCATCCAAAAATTGTATGAAGGGTTAACTAAAAATTGGGGTGAACAATAAATGGGTGGCGTATTCGGCAACGAAAAAGAAGAAAACAAATCAGTTGGGTTATGGTTAGCCATCGACTTATACAATGAAGGCTCTCCATTAGCTAAAGAACTTCTAAAAGGAATGGTTACTCAAGACCCAGCTTTAGCTCGGCAACTAGCCGTTTTAGGAGTGGAAGTTTAAAAATGGGGTTCGGCAATTCACCAACCCACATTTTACAACCCATACTCGACCAAATCACCGAAGAAACAAAAGACGGATCGAAACCGCGAAAACAACTCCTAATTTTTTTAGCGAAATATCTTGTTTCATTCGGCTACAATCCAAGCCGACCTTTTCCCTGTTACAGTGACAAAGAAAAAGAAGCCGCGAAGAAGCTTCTTAAAGAAAATGGCTGCGAACACATAGCCAATTGTAGCCCAGCTTACCGTGCAAGGACATTAGTTTTGATTGAAGCTGAAGAGAAACTGCTTCAGCAACCTTTGGAGGTTGCCTAAAAATGGTTTGCCCCCGCGCAGGAGAATGCGAATTTTATCGCAAAGAAAATGTTACTTGCAACCGAGACAGTGGGGGTCCATTTAACGAGTTTGATCATGCTTACTGTGGCAAACTCCGTAACTGGCAGAAGACCAGTGAACAGAAGGCTTCTGTCATCATAGTTATTCAAGAAGGAGAAATTCGGCGATGAAACACCAACTTTACCAGATGGAGAAAAAACCTGTTGAGAACCATCAACCAAACATGCAAGCATCAGCTTGCCCAATCCAATTTTTAACGGATTTGGAGGCGAATTAAATTGGAGCAGCTAGAAAAAAAACCAATCCTCAAAATTGAAATGACCGTCAAAACTAACACTATCAAGCGGCAAACCGACAAAGCCGATGTTTTTGGCATCAACATGAAAAGCGACCAAGGAACATTGCAAATTGGAATGAAAGAAGCAACAGCTAATCTAACTATAAAAAGCGCCGATGACATTTTGCATTTCAATTTTCCTACAGACGACGAATTTGTGGTTCTGATATACCCTAAACGACGATCTGAAAGAGAACCGCAAGATCACACACAACAAACCGCTTTTTCAACAGAACACACGGACAAAGTATTAAACGAAATTTCGCCCAGCGCCAAAGTCGTCAGCGTTCACCAAGCTACCCGAGAACCAGAACCATTGCAACAAGCAGATGCTTTCGCTGAAGTACCTGAAGAACATGAAGAAACACTCGAAGCCGAGCCGCCGAGCACCTCATAAGTGGGGTTATGAGAACATTGACGCAAGAAACAACCCAACCCCAAATAACCGTCAACGCCTCCGACTCAAGCGATCTTCTTTTGCAGTTCGTGTCAAAATACAAAGAATACCTTGAAGGCAACATCTACATTCTGCAACCCGGCAACAACCGAGCAATCAACGCCAAACAAAACATTATCGGTGATCGAGAAAAAACCAAGGAACTGATTGCCGCCGCAAAAGAATACGGCGGGGTTCTCTCTGTGATTCCTTCACCCGCAAGATTTCTGTTTCCAGCCGCCAACCTTGCAGCGCAAGGTTACAAATTCATGGTTCTTCACGAAGAGGACATAGAAGACGGCGGTCCACAACCCAGACTCCATATCCTCGACGATCCAATCAGGCTTGCGAAAGTCAACGCTATCGCTGACAGCATCGAAATTGAGGGTCAACGTGAACCCATCGATGTTTACCCTTCGCCATCGGGAAACGGCAAATACCGAGTTTGCGAAGGCAGAATGCGACATACGGCGATCTTTAAGATTCTGAAGGTTCAAGGTCGCAAAGGCGCCGATGGCAAAGTAATCGATTATATTCTTGCCTTCTGCAAAAACAGAACTGAGCTCGAAGCGTGGGAAGACGCATGGATTCTTCAAGACAAAGAAAGCTTAACTTCTTACGAGCAGGGTGCCTACATTTTTGGGTTAACCAAGAAATTCCCTGACGTGTACGCTGAAAATCGGCATGGCTACAACTTCCAAGACACCGTTGGTAAACGACTCGGCATGTCACCTTCGACAGTAGCAAGAATCCTTTTGGCTTACAAAGACGTTCAAGCTCAACTGCCCACTCTCGACGAAAAAATTGCCAATGGCATGAAAAACCTACCGGAAAGCATCGTTCGAGAAATAAGAAAAGCGCCTCCAGAAGCAAAACCTCATCTCTATGAAGTCACCGTTGAAAAGCAACTTCAAACCCCAGAAGTAAAAGCCATAATTGAATCCGTCACCGAAAACCCTTCAATGACCAAAGAAGACATCGACGCTGAAGCCGAACGCCTCAAACAAGAAAAAGCTGCTCAGAAGCAAAAAACTGTCGAGGAAATCGCCGCTGAACGAGTCGCCCAGATTAATGAGCAAGACGACAAATTCGAGAAGAAACTTGAACGCAACATGGACAAAATCGTTAACGCCGCAAGCTTCTTACCTGAAGACTTAATGACCGCGGTTTTCGGCCACCTCAGCTTGAAAGACAAAAACAGCAAAGTCACCGTTGAAGACGCCCAGAACTTCGCATTAAAAGTTGTCGCTATCCTCTATGAACGTGCCAGCCATGAAGACATTGAAAGCATCTTTGCGGAGGTAGATGCCAACAGTGCTTAAAGCTGCCCCGGAACCGCAAGAATACGAGTATGAATGCGGCTGCGGCTTAACCGTTGATGAACAAGCAAAACTTACTGGTGGGGGACCGTTTGTTGCTACTGACTGGCACTCAGTAGATGTGTGTCCTCCGCAGCCATGCCGAACCTGTCATGAACCGCACCGAGTTACTTTTCGGCGCCTAAAGGGGGCTTCTGGATGTTGAGTCGAGACTGCGACGGGTGCTCTCAAATGAAGGAATGCGGTAGGCGCTTCAGAAAAGTGACGACTGATGCTCCCGCTAAAGTTTACTGTCCAGACGGAACCGCGCACCTAGTCGATGGGGCATAGCCATGTCACAGAAGACTTTAACTCAGAAACTATCAACATGGCAACCCCAAGGCATACCAATGAGTGAAGAGGAATGTGCCCAGTACCGCACTTTGATTCGGCAAAGTATCTTTTCTGCTTGGCGAGAAAAATGCCGCGCAAGCACTCTTCAGGAAATCTACGTTGACGTTGTTCGCAGAGTTAAAGAATTAATTTCGACTGGCGATTGGCCATTCGTTCAGTACCCAAGAAGCAAACGAACCATTGATAGACGCGTGAACGAAACCGCTCAACCATCCCTCTACCCGAAGGGCGTGGTTATGGTTGTAGCAGTTTCATCTGGGATTTATGCCCCGAATCCGCAGCTTTTCATGTTTAAGCAAGAACCGAAGAAGCGATAGGAGAAAAAAAGTGATGCTTGAGCAAGAAAACTTTAACGCTAAAGGCGAAAAAAAACAGAGCTACCTCAGCCTATATGCTGGGTGCCGAAATTACCCCGCTAAATGCTCCGCTTGCACCGACGCTGACACATGGCAGTGCCCCATGAACAGCAAGCAATCCCCTGAAGTTTTAGCTACTATAGAACGAGTAAAAGGTCACATTTCTTAAAGGAGAAAATGTTTTTTGGTTGAATCTGTCGCCGAGAACCCTTTTTCTGCAAAAGAATCTAACTCTAGTTATAACGGTTACGGATTTCAGTTAAACCAGAAGTTAAGTCCAACAGAAAAAAAGATAGTTGCGGTTTTAAGAAAAGCCTCAATTCCCATTTCTCCAGAAGAAATACGAACAAAAATAGCTCTAATTTACGATCAAAAAGAAATTCCACAAGGCACAATACGACCATTACTGAGAAACTTAACAAGACGAGCAGTTATCCATAATCCTTGGAAGGGGTTATACTGCGATAAACTCACATACGATGTGGCTGTGAAGCCGATTGCTGTGCATAATATTAGGTTGCATTGTGAAGTGGCTTTGGAGTTGGAGCATTGGGAGACTACAAACGAGTATGGAGGGGTTGAAGTTCATGTTTGTTTAGGGGAGAAGCGGAGTCTTGTTAGCGGTTGGATTAAGTATGACCGGGGGTTAAGTCGACCTGCTTGTATGTTAGCTATTGACAAATGGGTTGAGATTGCTGAGAGTAAATTGGGTGGTTTTAAACTTACTGATTTTTGGTTAACCCGATTGGAAGTTAACCGCGATGAGGCAGGGATGAGTTTTGATACTACTTTGCATTGTGCCACCCGAGATGTTTTGAAGGATTTCATTGTCGAAAGGGTGTATGAAAAAGAGGACTGTTTGCGGCAAGAATACTGTATCAGAAAAGATATGACAGTGAAGGATTTGGATAACCTTTTCACACAGGGTATAGATAATTTTATGGCTTCGGCTGTTGGGCATGAACAGAACCGTAAATTATCTGGGATTGAGAAAACTCAACGGGTCATTAATTCTAAGCTTCAGGATATTGACGCTAGTAACCGAGCCATTCAGAAGAAAATTATGTCTGATGCCTCAAGTGAGGATTCCATTCATAGATTGATTGTTGATTTAGCGGATGATAACCGCCGCGTTATGGCTTACATGTCAACTAAATTCGGGGAAACGATGGAGTTGTTGACGGCTAAGACTGTTGAAACGGAGGAACTTAAAAAAATGGTTCTTTCGATTTCGAAGGCTGCGGCTGAAGTTGTCGATGCTTTGGCTAAATCTATGCAGCCAGAAGCAATTCAAGGTAATGAACAAAACAACGAGGCTATGAAAGAGTATGTTCAGTAAAAACTTTTTAGGCAAAAATCTTAAAATCAAGTATCTCTTATTTGGAAGCGGGGAAGGGGTTTCTTCCCCTTGCTTCCTACGGGGTAAAGGGTGCAGAGCCATATCGCTCTACAAAAGAAAAATGGGAGATGTGGCTTAGGCATGGTTGAAGTAGCTAAGGAAAGGGCAGAGTTCAAAAACGCCGTCATTTATGCTTCGCCCCAATACAAAGAAATAATGATGAACCAAACGCTTTACCAGCAACTGTATAAACTGGTGGTTCTTGAGGATGTCAGTGATATTTACCAGTTAGCGGATCGGCTGGGTCTGCGTTACATCGGCGACGCTGCTAGGCTGCGGCGTGTTCTTGAAGGCTACATAAAAGTTGTTTTCGAGGGTAAATATGATCGGCGGGCGGCGGCGAATCTGATTTGTCCTCAATGTTTTAAGCCGTCGCTGGTTGATACTGCGAAGATTGGCGGCGACGAAATCAAAATGACGTGCAGCGACGAGGAATGCGGCTTCGAACTCGATGATTCTTTTGCTGACTTCGAAGTTTTCAGCAAAGATCTAGACCGCGATGTGACTTTTGCCCCGACCAGCGCCATCAGTTATACAGGCGGGAAGGGATGCACTTTTAGCCCAAACAGTGACCGGGAACATAAGCATTTTCTTTACAGTATCGTGAATAGCGATAATGTGCTTTTCAGCGACTTCGAGAAGAGTCACCCGGAGATTGCATCCCAGTTTAAGGCGGCGCCGGGGGAAGCCGATTGTTTCGAGGTTGTGTGGGCTGGCGAGCTCGGAAAAGTTTACTGCCGTACCGGGTCTTTTGTCCGCATGGTGTCCATCGATGACTATTTCAACGCCGTCAACGGCTTGTTCCACCAGTTTGATGGTCCGTTGCGTAAGCAAAAGTTGGAGTTGATGCTTGACCCAAAAAATGAGCTTCGCCGCGCTAAAGAGTACGGTTTGAAGCTTTGTGAACGGTTTGGCTTCAACAATAAGGATCGGGACCAAGCGATCTATAATACTGTCGGCACCGAGATTGACCGTTTGAAAGCTATTGTTGATATGCGGAAGCGGCATGTTTCGATGGCTACTTTTACGGAGACGGTTTTCTATTTGGTGGTGCTGCGTTTTGACCGTAAGGGTTTGGCTTCCCGGGTGAAATCTGAGTTGTCGATTGATTTGTGCTTGGTAAACTTCATCAATGACGTGTTGTTTGCGTTGGAGAAGGATGGGGTTTCGCCTGATGGTTCATCAGTGTTTTTGGAGGCGCTGGAGCGGAGTAACGCGGCTCGGGTCGCCGCCGCTTCTAACTCCATGAAAAGTCCACTATCATAATATGATATGCGACATTTTTCTTTTGTGTATAATGCTTGAGTGAAGATAACGCCAGCCGTTCCATCCGCGTGGACAAAAAAACCGACGACAGAATAGAAGATATAAGCGAAGTGACGGGAGAAAGCAAAAAAGACATAATTGCCGGCGCTATGGCGGTGGTTGAATACTTTTTTAACAACAACGTCGGGTTTCCGTTAACTTATGCTGGTTTCGCTGAACTCCGAAGTTTAGAGGCCAACCGCCGAAGCTTGGACAGCGACCCATCGGCGACGCCCGAGATGAAGGAACAGTTTGACCGCCGAATCGCTGCGGTGCGTGCCAAATTAAAAAGCTACAGGGAGGCAGACGATCATGGCACTTAAGGAGCGAGTTGTTTTGGCTGCAACAGTTTTTTCCGCTCTTATAGCTGGCGGCTGCTGTTACATGCTTTGGTTTGTCGATCAACCAGCCAGCTTCATCGAACTGTTGGGTTTGCCGACGTTTTGGTTGGCGGTTGCTTGTTGCTGTTTTAGTTTCGGCTGCGTTTACATTGACCGAAAGAGCATTAAAGATTTTGTTAAGGTTTCCTCCGAGAACAAAAAATCTGTTTCCCCCGAGGCTCAGGACTTTCATGTTTTCGGGGCGGGTTCTAAATTGATGACTGCGAACGGTGATGTTACCAATTACAGTCAGGATTTTATTGTTTACCCGCCAGAAAAGGACGGCTCTGGGGCTTCGGGGGAACCACAACAAGAAAATGAAGAGAGGTTTTTCGAAGATGTACCCTAAAATTTTGACTTTTTTAGTTTCGGTTCTGCTATTTTCGTCTCTACTTATCGGTTTTGCTTCGGCTAGTTCTGGCGACGGTATCTCTTCATACAGCACCCCAACGCCTACCCCGACAGCAACGACAGACACCAACACAACTGAACCCACGCCGGCACCGACTCCAGCGCCTACCCCCATTTACGTTTATGTCGACGGAAACTATGTTGAATCATTAACCCCGCTTCATCTCTCTTCTTACAACCGCACCGTTTTAAGCCTAACATTCGCTGCCTGTGTTTCATGTTCCGTTAATGGATCAACGCCGAATCATTGGAGTTCAAATCAGGATAGTTCAGGAACCATAACGGTTTTTCCCGACCAAATCGGCAGTTACGAATTTCGCTTTCAGGTTCTCTATGACCAAATTGTGAACCAAGTGATTACATTAACAGTTTACGGCGGTGGCAACAATGAACCAGACGTTTTACCCTTAAACAGCACAAACCGAGGCTTCACTTTAGACGTATTTTTAACAGTCAATGAGTTGCCCCATTACCCCGACCCCAGCGAAATCGCTCAGGCAAACGACAACCTTAACCGTCAGCTTTATAACGAAATGAAGACGGATTATCAGAGCCAGCTTTCTTTAAGTCAATCGCTTTCTTATGTGGCTATTGTGGTGGCCGTAGTAGTAGCTGTGCTTATTATTTTGATTCTTCGCCAGCAACGTCATCATGACGCTATAGTTAACAACCTTAACGCTCGCGGATACGGGAGAGGCAGAGAATAATGGAGAAACTACATAGAGACAGCAAAATCAGCAAAATCACTGAACCAATCAGTTCAAAACCTATGCTTGGAAAATACCTCGGAAACTTCAAAGTAACCTTTCGCTACGTCGACGACATGGCTATAGAATACTGCGGCGCCCTCAGCGATGTTAGTGGTTTATTCTGTGGCCAAAAAATACAGGCTGACTTCAAAAGAGTAATTCTTAAGCAAATCGCTATTATGCGTGTTGACCAGCTTAAGCCTATTACGCCTGAATTGCGAACCGACAGCCAGACAACAAATAGTAACGGCTCCCAAACGCAGATTATGGAAACAACTCTGGCAGTTCAAACAAACACCCCTGACCCTAAGAAGTCTGCGTTGCAAGAGGCTTTGGACCTTTTCGAGGATTACGACTTCGGGGATGTTTGCCGTGTGCTTCTTTTAGAGGAAGATTATACCCGTCAGAAGCATCTTATTGTTCAAATCGTCAATTTGAGTTTACTCACAGAATATGCTTACAACATTGACCGCAGCCAGTGGAGCCTACTGAGGGGTCTGAAATATGATTTTCTCGTTGATGGGCGGGCGGGGAGTTTGCCGCATAAGCAGCGGCTTAGGGAACTTGGTGAAATTTACATTCACGTTTTCATTCCTGAAGATCATCATAGAGAAATAAAGGCTGAATCGGTTTGCTTGGATAAAGCGGAGCCGCTTCTGAAAATTGTTCCGTTTATTCCCCAAACCGTTGACGTTGACAGTATAGTTAATGCAAAGAACAAAATCATTGCGTCGAAACAAGATACTATCAGCCAAATGGAACTTGAATTATCGGATAAGGCGGTACGTAATGATGCTGCCTCGATTGCGGTTTCAGGGCATGAAGTTAAGACACCAGCAACCCAGCCGTTTCCTAAAAAAATTGACTTCATCGACGGCATATTAGTTATGGTGCCAGTAACACTGATTGCTATTATCGGGTATTCTTTTGCTCCTTTAGGGTGGCTTGCTGGTTTAGCTTTAGGTTTCCCCATCGGTTTCGGTTTAGTTTCCCGGAGGAAATAAACTCTGAGTCAGGTATTAATTGCAAAAAACATCCAAAAACAGTTATCAGACATCGATACTGCTGCGAAAGAAATGAAAAGATGCAAAGGCATACTTCGAGGGTTCATTCTTTCAAAAGATTTTCTTGACAACTACAACCGTTTCGACCTTCTTCTTAGCGTCTGGGTTGATAGTTTAATGACTCTTGTTGAAGCTACAGGACGGATTTTTCCGGGAGAAGGCAGCTTAAACGGCAATTTTCCGTTCAGCGAATCAGAGTTTAAATCGAAGCTTGAGGGCTTTGATATGTCTCTTTCAAAAGCGGCAGTCATTATCGCCGCTATCATTGGGACTGTTTTAATTTGTTACTGGCTTAATGCTCCTTGGTCACTGGCTATTTTAGGCATTGTCTCTTTTGTTTGTATAGGCTTCATTAACCAAATAGTTTCATTGGTTAAGGGTTTAATGAAGAAACCTGACCTTTCTAAAGAAGGATTTAATACTGTAACACAAACAATCAGCGAAAGCGTAACCTACATCCGAAGCCAATATGTGCAGCGCCGTTTTCTGATTAAATATCAACGTTCTAACCCTTATCATTCCTCCGCTGACGATCCCGCCCTTTATGATCGGCGACGCCAATCTATGGAGGAGTTGCCAAGCGACATATTGAACAGAATCGATACGATAACCGTCGAATGTGATAACGCGGTCTTCAAACGCAAATCTGTCTTGTATTCGTACTGGAAACCCACTTCTTCTCCTGAGCAACCTTCACAGCGCCAAGCGGGGCATAACTTTTGAGCTCTGATGATCGCTATTTTAATTTCAATAGCCGCGTTTACGAAAACAGTTTGGGCAAAGAAATCATTGCTGTTTCTACTGGCAGAAGCAACCTCGGCGGTTTGCTCTGGTGGATGGACCAACTCGATTTCGTTGACATCGCCGATTTAGCTGACAGAATCAGCGCAAAATTCACCTTTTTTGATTCAGCTTCAAGAAAATGCAGTTTAGAATCGCTTTCTCGCCCCCAAAATATCCGTGAAGACGAAATAAGCGCTGTTATGGGTTACTGTTGCCCTAAATGTGGCAAACTGGTTCCCATTATGGCTGATTCAGAGAGAAAATTTTGCTCTTGCGACTCGGAAAACGAATTGACATATTTACTTATCTTTGATAAGTTGTGGGAACTTAATATTATTCCTACTCCCGAGGCCGTGTTGATGTTTCTGGCTTGGGATTACCTCGCAGACGCTTATGTTGATGCTTATTCGGCGTTTCAGCGGGTTTTAGCTGCCCTCGTTAAGCAGTATGGTTTGAATAATGCTTTCCAGTTTATCGATGCCGACTTTAAGGATCGCTTAGATTCGATATTTCTCTATGTTGATTCGGGGGATGTCCGCATGAGTAAGGAGGAGCGGGAGATTTTGATGTTTCTTCCTCGTGGTGCCTTCGCTAATATTGGTTTTGCTGAAGCTGAAGAGTTCATTCGCGCCGCTATGGATGTCTGCAAATATGGTTATCTCGCCAACAAATTGTTTTGTGCTGGCGCCGACGTTCAATATGAAGTTGCAAGAGCCAAGTTTTCTCATCTCTATAATCCGTTGAATGAAAAGATTCGGCGTGCATTGGTGATTACTAGGGCTGAACGGGGTAAACGGAGCATCGAGTATTTGCGGTTACAGAAGGATGGTAAAGACCTTGATGTTTTCTTTCCCTGTTACATGTTGGATAACCGTTACTGGTCAACTGGTAAGCTTTCCAAAAACCTTATTCTTAAACCTGTTGAGGATATGCCTATTTTCACTACTTACAAGGACTGCGCTGTTAATCTTTGTGTGGCGCCTTCTGGCAAAGGTAAAAGCACGCTTATGGCTGCGAATATTGCTTATGCCTTCACTCAGAAGGAGCTTATCTTAAGCGTTTTAGGCGATGAATCGAATAGTCTTTCTTTGGCGTCGTTGCCTCTTTTCCATTGTAAAGGCAGAAGTGGCTCGTTGCTGGAGTCTTTGGCAAAGACTGGGGTGAAGCCGAGTGGGATTCCGACTTTAACGTTGACTTTTCTGCGTGAAAACGAATCCATCGACAAAGACAACTATGAAGCGAACCCGCCGACGATTTTTGATCGGATCGTGCGGATCAGGGAGCCTTGGGATTTTGGCTTAAAATTCCATAACAAAGACAAAGCAGTTCGCGAAGGCAAAGAAAGCCCCGGAATCCTCGATGTGCTAAACGAAATCGCGGTGTCTATGGGGTATAAAGCTGACTGTGATTATGGTTTAGTTAACGTTCGCAACTTAAGCCGGTACAGCACCGACGATGACAAGGAAGGCGCTGATGCAGATATTGAGGTCGCCACGACTTTTATGCAGAAATTCGCTGTTTGGCGTGAAAACTGTAAAGACCCCGCTTGCCGTCTCGTAGCTGATGAAGCCAGTTATTTGGCGCCTTCAACCTATAATGTTGCGGGTAAGGATACTTCGAAAAGCAGCGGCATGTTGACTAACACGATTAAGAAGGTGCGTAAGAAGCGGACCAGCTTCGATTTGGGCACACAGAAATACAGCGAAATTAACACCGAAGTCAAAGTTCAGGCTTTCAATGTTTATTTCCGTGAGTTGCCTCAGTCTGGGGATAAGAGTCGTAGTCAAAGGGATTTGGTGCTTGAAAGTTTATCTTTGAAGGAAGGCAAATCGGAGAGGGAACTGATTTCTTCGCTTATGGAGAAGAGTGTTTTTCCTGATGACGAGTTTTTCTGGTTTTACTGGAATCAACTTGAGAAGCGTATTCGAGTAGTTAAGCCGACTGTGCCTTTTTTTATGATTAACCAGCCGCATCTTACTAACCGAGAGATTTTCCGTGAATACGAAAAGTTAACTGGCGCCAAGGTTTTGCTGGATTCATGGGATGAAGTGCCAGCTTTGAAGTACAAGAACGATGTTTACACGCCGAACCAGTACACGTTCAGAGTTTAAAAGAATTTTTGGAATGAGTAGGGGTCAGCCGGTTTGGAGAGGGCTTCAGGTTAATGCGTGGAACCTTTCGCCTAGAGAACCGTGCTGGCCTGTACTCTAAAAGAAAAATGTTGCTTTTTTTGTACGCAAAAATTATATAGCTGAAACAGCAATATTCCACGTGTCAAGTGGCTGTTTAGGTACGAAAAGGTGACTAAAATGGAGAAAAAATTCCGAATACCGCACCGAAAAATAGACAGGGAAAAACCGATAGTGGACCAGCTAGAAGCTGTAGCTGTTGCACTAGAAATCGGCGTTAACCTCTGATTCTGCTTTGCCTCTCGAACCTGTCATTCTCCACTGACCCTTCTAAACCTGAATTGTAGGTGCCGTGAAAAATTGCGTCATAGCACCCCATCGATTGGTGCCTTTCTTGGCTTGTCCCGTAGATGCCGACTGGTAACGGGTCATAATTTGGGGTTTTCACGGTTAACAAATTCCTGAAAAGGGCTTTGGGGTCGAGTAGCTGCTTGATTTGCCCGGGTGAGACGACGGGTTTGAGGCTCCAAGGTTTTTTCATAATAAAGTCGTAATCGAATTTGTATTTTTGGAAGGCTTCTGGCGTTAAAAATGTGGCTGCTTTGATTTTTGTTGTTTCGGTTTTTGGGTTGTAGAGGATTTTGGCTTTGACTTCGGGGATTCTGTTTGTGTGTATGTGGGATTCGTGGTAGTTGATCATTGCTCTTATGTAGCGTCCAGCTAAGTGTCGGTCTAGGCTGATTTCGGTTAATAGTTGCTGGTTGTGGTCGAGGTAGATTTGTTTGGCTGCTTCTCCGAAGATGTCTATGAGGTGTTGGGCTGAGGTTGGCCATTCGTGGAGCCGCATTATTGGGGTGTTTCGGATTTTGTGGGTGCGTTTGCCTAATCGGATGATTTTTGCGTAGAGGGTAAATTCTGGCATGTTGGTTCTATGAGAAAAATCAATCTTGACGTTTATTCATGGGTGGGGGTGAATGGCGTTCATAGGGAGGTATGAATTAGCCCAAAATTAGTTTAACAGAAGAAAAACCCTGTTTTTTGATTTTTCTTTTGCCAGTATAAACACCGTTTCCCCTTCGGCGATGAACCCCGCCCGGCGAGCCGAAAAAGAGCATTTTTCTTTTGATTAATCTTGCAACGCAAAAACGTCTTTGCCATAGTTTTGCTTGTATTGGGTGCTGTGTTGCTGTTTTTCAGTGTGCACAGCGCTTTCTATGTTGGCGCCCCTTGGTTCAATGAGCGAGCGAATGAGGCTTGGCATATGAACAATTATTTTGTTGTGCCGGGTCTTGTGGCTTTCATCGGTTTCGCTTTTGTTCCTTGGCTTTTCGGCGGCGTCTTTATGGGTGCTTTTGTTGTGGCTGTTTTTTGTTTAAAGGGCAAAAAGCGGAAGTGGCTAATCGTTTTGGGGTTGGCGATGGCGGGGTTGATTGCTTTAGGCTTTAACACGTTCGATTTTATGTTGGGATGTTTCTATTGGACCAACATGGCCGAGCCGGCGCCGGTGCTTGTGGATTTGGTGTTTTGTGCTTTCTATGTGAATGCGTGGGATTTCTACTTTTTTGGTTTTTTGATGCCGCTTCTTGCGGGGGGATTCTGTTTTGGGGCTTCGGCGGCTTTGGCGTTTTCTAAGGTGAAGATTTAGCTTTTTTCTTTCAAAGGATAGTGAGTTCCAGAATATGTTAAAAAATACAAAACTTGGCGTTGCTCTTCTAATTATCGGTTCTGTCTTGCTGGGCTACAAAGCCACTGAAATCGCTATTGTTCTCCAAAAAGTTACTGGTCAAAATTCTGGTCTTGTGCTTTCACCAATAACTATTCCGATTTTGCTGTGTGGAACCGTATTGTTTGAGTTGGGCATCTACATTCTTGTTAAAGCTAAAGTATTCAAGAAATAGTTGCCTGTCTTTTCTCTTTTTTCTTTTAGGAATGGATTCGCTTGAAGCATGGAAAATTATACGGGTTCGGCGCTGTTTTTCTCATCGTTTTAACTCTTGCTGGATTATACATTTACGATCCAGCAATTTTCAGTAATTCACAGCAAAACACAACTTTGAGTATCAGCCAAATCAACGTTGACCCCCAAGGTTCACCAGTCGGTAACGAATGGAAAGGAAGCTTCTGGAATCTCTTAGTGTACGTGAACGCTAACGACGATATAGCTGGCGTAATTTTGCCTAAAGGTCAAACTGGCTCCATCACTTACCAAGGCGCTGTCGAAGCCTTAAAAACAGGTGCTAAAGTCGAAATAAAAATTGATCCACAGCAACCCTATTTGATCCGTGATCTTCAAGAAAAATATGCTATGCCCGCCCCCGGCGCTGTCGGAGTTGCCACATCAACCACACAGCTTGATCTACGTTACTATGGTTGGGGTGAGGCAACTTGGCGAATTTACACGCCTTTTACCGTGTCAATCTATAAAGACGGCGTTTTAGTTGGCCAGACAACTTTGAATGATCAGGGACAGAGCTCGGTTCAATCAGTCAGTACCTCCGAAGGTGCTGTTAGAATCGAAAACCTTGGGCTTCTAGGCGGCAGCTACACGTCGCCGAATACTCCTAGCCAAATCTGCATCCTCAAAGGATACCCCAACGTCTACGACTTAACCCAAGTAAACAGCATCATAAGCGGCACTTATGGAAACTACTGGTTCGGCACTAGACGTGAAGGTAACAACGTCGCAGTTAACCCGACAATGGTTTACCCGGGGTTGCTAATTGGCAACGTTTACCCGCCGTCTACAATCGGCGGCTGGAAAAGCCTCAACAGCGGCGGCAGCGATGTAGGCGGCAAAGTTGACCCTGTAAAACCCGTAATTAGCAGCGGCGAAAAATCTTCTTTGCCGTCTGATAAACAAAAATATTCTTCTTTAACTGAATACATTGCTGGCTCGGGAATAGCTGACCTTGCAAATAGTCTTTTCCAGTCACGCGCCGCTGGCTTTTCAGGTGCTTTATGGCAAAAAGTCAGTCTTGTAACAGATACTAACGGACAAACTGCTTTGAAACTTGACATTCCTTGGAGTGCCTTCGGTACACCCCTCGTGAATATTCGGGTTCCAACAGAACTCGCAGACACCTTCGTTGAGCAACCTATTGTAACAAGCACTCAAGTGTCGGCGGTTTGGCAAACATCAGGGACCGCATACGGTGACATTTCTGGGAGTTTACGTATTGCTTGCACCGTAACCAACACTGGAACAGTAACAGGTAGCACCATGCTTTCGGTTTCTTCTGGAAACAGCAAGCTTTCACTTACACCCCTAACCCAAACAGTAAATAACCTTCAACCTAACGTTCCCCAAACAGTTTACTTCGATGCAACCAACCTCGGCGTCGAAAACGAAATCTCAAATATACCCGTCACAATAATCGCCAAAGATACCTACACTGGCTCAGAAACAGGTCGCTGCACCCTCTACGGAACATTATTATCTACTTTAACGCCGGGAACAACAACTCTCAGCATAAACGTCTATGAAAAAGGAACAACGACACCCGCGCCTAATCTGCAATTATCTGTTCAATATGGCACACAAACATTAACTCCAGTAACAGACGCTAACGGTGGGACTGGCGGCTTAACTTTGACGACTCCGCAAGGCGGCGCCTTCGTTGGTTCTGTGCTCATCACCAGCATGGAGACTTCTACCTATAAAGCTGGAACAATGACTTACCAGATTAACCAAGCGGGTGCCTACATTGCAACTTACGAAGTAGAACGCAAAGATACCCAATACATCGATTGGGTGTTAATTGCCATTATAGTCATAATTGTGGTGGTCTTTGTCGCCATCATCGGCGGGGGCGTCTATGCGTTGCGGAAAAATAAGCATGGTGGAAAACATCGTTAGGAAGGGGTTAAGTCATGCGTTTTGCCCCTAAATTTTTTCTTGTTTTAGCAACTCTTTTTCTAAGCGTCGGCGTCGTATTGACTGGTTCGCTTGGTTACGCTCAACTTAACGGTTTAAGCTTAACAGGAGACACCTACACCGTAAACTTTGACAGCGGCAACGGGTTTTCTCCTAGCTCCATCACGATTAACCGAGGAGACTTAGTTTATGTCGATTGGCCGCTTGAATCATACACAATTTCTTATCCTGAAACTGCTACAGTAGAAATTTCTTGGAGCCTCGACGGTCACTATTTTGGAAGCACCGAAATAAGCGACGCAATAACTTTTACGCCGAAAACTAACCAGTATGGACTCACAGTTAACGGTTTAGTCCAATTCGACATTGCAGGCAAACACACGCTTTCTCTATATGTGGTTTGGGTTGGTCAAGAGGGGACGCCGTATTACTCGGGAACTTTTAGTTGCGAAGTCACCGTTAACGCTCCCGCCGTCAAGAAATCTTTGTCTCTTGCGGTTTCAGGCGAAGGAAGCTTGTATGCGGGTCCGTCATCTACCACTTGGGAAGTCACGATTTACGCTGGCGACTCTTCTACAAAGGTCTACGAGAGGGATCAATACTCGCTTGTTTACCTCGAAGCCAGACCAACAGTTGGCTGGCGTTTTCTGTATTGGCTAATGAATGACGGTTCGCAGCGTACAAGCCAAGACATAGGCGTTGTCCTCGACGATGACATGAGTGCGTTAGCTGTTTTCGGTCAACAAGCAGTTTTAACGGTTTCAACTGACGGTTTAGGCTACGTGACTGTTTCGCCTCCCATTGACCCGGGCGCCAGCAACGTTGACACAGTTTCTGCGGGGCAATCCAAACTTTTCCAGCATGACTTTGGAACACAAATCACGCTTTATGCTTGGCCATTAAGCAACTGTGCCTTTGACCATTGGATTCTCCCCGATGGCTCAACAAGCACAAGTAACCCCGTTTCGTTTACTTTGTCTTCTGACAGTTCTGTTCAAGCCGTTTTCCGTTATGGGTCTTCATCAACGCCTAACCCAACGGTTTCACCTACAGATCAGCCTTACCCCACTTTGGAGCCCACCGTAGCGCCGACAGTAGCTCCCACAGTTGAACCTACCCCTATTCCAACGGTGACTCCGCAACCAACACTTTACCCCACTCCCTCTCCAACTCCTACACTGCAACCCACCACCTCAGTTAACCCATCCGCTTCCCCCTCGCCGACGCCTTCAACAATCAACTTTTTTATCCCAAAAACTTACAGGACACTCGCATGGATTAGTGGCTTCGCATCTTTGGGTTTAAGCGGCGTCTGCTTTACATTCTTCAAGTTGACTTTGCCCCGTCGCCGCAGCTAGTCTTCCTTTCTTTTTTCTTTTGATGCAAAAAATGGGAGTGTCTATTCTTGAAGTCTGGCGCTAAAGTTTTCGTTTCAGTCGGCGCCGTTCTCTTTCTAATCGGAGCCGTATTATGTGGTTCCTTCCTTTATGCTCAAGCTAAAGGCTTAAGTCTTTTCGGTGACACCTACACCGTAAATTTTGTCGTCACTGGAACTCAGTGGCAGCAAACTGTGGGTTACGGCGATAACTGGTTCCAATATGAAGTAGGCTCTTTTGACTCTGCAAGCATCAACATCGCCCCCGGCGACTCCGTTTATTTTAACGTTCCAATAGGCGCTTACAGAAGCGGCGACGCCCTAATGTATCAGGTTTTGTGGGCTGTCTACAGTGGCGTCTCAGAAATCGGCGGCAACGTCAAACCTGACAGTCAAATCCCCGGCGAATACACCGCTAACGAGTACGGCGAAATTGCAAACGCCAAAATGACTTTTCCAGCGGCAGGAACATACGATGTCCACTTGGTCTGTTACTCATACGGTCTTTATAGCGGTCCAAGCGCAACCATCACCGTAAACGTTGTTGCACCACAGGTTTACAAAACGATCACCGTTGGCATTTCTGGGCAAGGCATGGTTACTGGCGGCTTGACTTCTGCAAAAATCAGTTCACCCGCCGAAAACCGCTTCGACGTGCATTCTGGCGACCCAAATTATGTCCGTGAATATCAACAGTTTTCTCTTCTCGACTTTACCGCTGGAGCTTACTCTGGCTACAAATTCGACCATTGGCTACTAAACGATGGCAGCACAAAAACCGACAACCCAATCAGCATCATCTTAGAGAACGACATGAGCATCCAAGCAATCTTTACGAGTCAAGGAGTCTTAACTGCCATGAGCGTCGGAAACGGCTACTTCACGATTTTTCCCGGCGTAACTGATCCGCACGCCGCGCAGGATATTGTTTATGCGGGTCAAACTAAGACTTTCCAGCATGACGCTGGCACCCAAATTGAGTTAGCTGCCTTCGGAAACAGCGGTTCACAGTTTGACCATTGGGTTCTGCCTGATGGTCGAACTTCAACGAGTTACACTGAATCCTTCACTATGGGTAGCACTGGAACCGTGATTGCTTATTTCACTTCAACATCTTCTCCAACTGCTACCCCAACTCAAACGCCGTCTCCAACTGAAACGCCTTACCCAACTTTGCCGCCTGAGACGCCTTTGCCGACTGCGGAGCCAACGCCGATTCCAACAAACACGGCTCAACCAACAGTAACGCCGACCCCCACGCCGACTGCGGCGCCGACAAGTAACCCGACGCAGCAGCCAACGCCTACCCCGACGATTCAGCCTTCGAATCCGACTTTCTGGATTCCAAAAGGATACCGCTTCTATGCGTTGCTCGCAGGCATCTTTAGCTTATTCGGTAGCGCCTTCTGTTTCGTAATCGCCAAAAAGTACGGTTAACCCTATTTTTCTTTTGTGTCAATATGGGTTTAGGTAAAGTATTCGGCGTCGTCATGCTTGTTTACGGAGTTGCTTGCATAATTTTTGATTACGTCGGCTTCGTATTTTCGACGATCCCGAATCTTGGCGTTTTCGGCAGTTGGCTCTTTAACCCGCTTGGCATGGCTTTCAGTAACATAATCACTTCGAATCTTGTAGGCGGCAACCCAATTTTGGGGTTGGGAAGCTCAGGGATCGCTTGGGCTGTCGGCGGCGTCTTAGCGTTTTTCTGGATTTCCATAATGCTGTTTTTCGGGTCCAAACTGGTTAGGCGTTGACTTTCCATTTTTCTTTTAAGTGAATTATCATGTGGGGCATACGCGATCTGGGCATAGCTGGGGCAACTTTGACAATTCTTACAATAGGGATTGTTCCCATCTTGATTATTGTCGGTGTTTTGCTTGCGGTGGGAGTTGTCGGTGCCTTTTTAACTGGTTGGTTAAACACTATCATTTACTTGTTTGCCGGCATCGGAATTTCTTGGCTTGTAAACGGAGGCTTGAAGTTTTTCGGCGTTTCCAGCCCTGTACGTTTTCTGCTCATCATCCTCATTGTGTTGGTTATGTCATTGATTGGCTGGGGCATAAACCACACAAGCTACTTTTCCATGATGCCTAATCCGACAAGCTTAATCGCTTCTCAACCTGAAATTGTTCTCTCACAGAACAGTGTGACAGGCGAAATCTTCGGTTTCACGTTGGATTTCCAGACTTTCGGTGCATTCATGTCCACGTTAGGTGCCGCCCTCGGGGTCGTTTCGGTTTGGCTTGTAACCCGGAAACCAAAGAAACATCACCGTTAAATTCCACCATTTTTCTTTTAAGAGTTGAACAAAATTGAGTTATGGAACTAACAGTCGAGGCGGCGGTTATGGTGGAAGAAATAGAGGTTCAAGTAAGCGTTTTGCTATGCGTACCGCCAAAAAAATTGCGTTTTGCTATGCGTACCGCCAAAAAAATTGACCGCGTTGTTGACAGAATGGAAAACCTCATAGATGACGTACAAAAGACTGGCAACCAAGCGGCTGACGTACATCTTAACCGTGCGGGTCTAGAAGCTAATCGGGCTTCAAGAGCTCTGAAGAACGATGATGGCAAAACAAAGCCAAAGGCTAATTATAGGTTGACTGATAAAGAGCTTGAAGCAGAAGACAAAAGAGACCACTATAATTTCGATAGGCTTGTAAATAAAGACGACATCGATACCACAAACCCAAAGAACAAAAAAATCTACTATCAAATACTTGCGGTCTTGGAAAAGAATAAGATTCCATACTATGCAGATACTCACTTGGATAAAAAGGATGATTCTGCTGATTCTTCATTGCTTGTCTCAAGAGAAAATATGCCTAGAGCAGAAAAATTAATTCAAGGACTCTACATTGCTTTGCGGAAAACTTTTGACTAATCTTCCTTTTTCTTTTTTCTTTTGTCGGTGTCATGTATGAGTTATGATGCTCGGGGCGGCAGCGGCTACGGCGGTCAGAACCGTAGAGGTTCACGTTTCGGCAAAAGCAAAGGTCATCAAGATGATGGCTGGCGGGTTCCCGAGGCTGGTCAGGGTCCGAAGGGCGTCATCAGATTTTTGCCTGAGCCGATTGCTGGAATAATCAAGGTTGACGAAACCGAGAACGAGTACCGTTTCCGTGTTTGCGATCCTGAAGGGTTTGTTAAATTTCGTAATACGGATTTCGGCGGGAAACTTCCCGAGGGTGTATCTGTTATTTATGCTGAGACTCCAGAAAACCAGTGGATGGTTCAGAGTGTCAGGTTCGAGAAGGAAATCTTTGGTTTTGAGGAAGCTCAAAGTTGGCTGCGTGGGCATCAGGATTTGTTTGCTGGCGGCGGCGCTCAACCACCTGAAATCCCCTAAATCTTCCCATAGTGCTGTTTTTGGGAACATTTTCCACAAGCTTTATATTATTAGAAGCTAATAGGATTTATTAGAAGTTAATAAGAAGTAATAAAAAGGAAGACAAACAAAATGGCTGATATGAAAGAAAATATCAGTGTCTCGCTGGAGAAAGAAACAATCGCTTGGGTTGACGCTCAAGCTGGAACAGGCAAATACCGCAACCGTAGCCACGTTATTGAATATGCCATCCAAGAATTAAAGAAAAAGGGGGCTTAATTATGAAATACACAATCACTGAGTTGGATTTGCCATCGGTTCCAACCCCCAAAATATCTCAAAAGGAGCAAGAGTGAGGAAAAAATATGCCCATGTCTTTAAAATCTAAGAAATCAGGTGAAATCGTTCAACCTACCAAGGTTTTATCAGACAAGGTTATTCCTATTCCCGAACTTGAAGAAGCCTTCAAAATATTTGCGTCTGGCTTTAAAATTGGTGCTCTTTATGGGTTGAATTTGCCAGCATCATATCGAAAGAAGGAAAAACATAGTGCCTTCCTAAAATGGTTAGAAACGGAAGAAGCACAACAGCAAATTTACAAATTACTTATTGAAGCGGATTTAAAGCAGAAATCACCCCAAAAGGACTGTTAATGGAGGATTGAAAAAAATGAGTCTGGAAGCAAAATCAAAAACATCAATTGAAATATTTGAAGAGGTAGGCAAACAAACGCCTCTTAATCCAGAAAAATTAGAGGAAGAGATTAAGGCACTACTTGATTTCCGAAATCAAAAATGGATTCCACTTGAGGAAGCACAAAAAGCAATTAAGAAAAGTTTTGACGCTGGTGTTCAATCTGCAAGAACTAACGATGATGACGGGTGGGGTTAAAACAATCCCAAAAATAGTATTGCTGGAGGAAAAAATAAAGATGCAACCAGATTGGGTTAAAAAAATGCGTGATGAAGGTTCTGTTACTGTTGACCCTGTAAAAATTAAGGTGTGCCAAGCTCAAGATAGCCCCTGCCCAAAATGCGGAAAAATAATGTACCGCCTCGGCTTTACAACCGACGATGAAACTATTTTCGGTTGTGGAAACAAGCACGATTTCATCATTTGGCATGTTCCCCCTAAAGAGCTTATACTGCCCGAATGCGACCTTGTGGGTCTGCTTTCAACTTGGGGATATGGCGGTATTTCGGAGTGCCGCCGAGTTGTAAGAACTGGAACTATGCTTCCAGAAGAGCCGAAAATAACAAAAAAGGAGAAAAAGTAAACGCACTTCAAAGGTAAACCTTGCCCAAATTGCGAAAGAAAAACAACTCTGAACTTTATGAACTTCGATAATGAAGACAAGATTACCTGTTCACATTGCTTTAAGACCTACACTAAAGCAGAATGGCTAAAACACGCTGATGAATTAGCCAAAAAGTAAAGGAGGAAAAAAGTTTGAATCGTAAGGATCGAGAACGAATAGAACAACTAAAAAAGGCAATTCTTGAACTCAGAAATACCCCCAGAGTTTCCGAGACTGCCCTTTGCTGGGGAAGCTATGGCATTCTCGAATATCTAGAAACAGGCAACATAGACAAAATCAAGATACCTGAACTCAGGGAAAAAATTGCCGTAAAGTAATGTTATGGAGTGATTATGGTGCTAAAAATCAAATATCGGCTAGCTCCCGTTGTGGTCGAAAATGACGTAAACCGAACGCTCAGGGACTTAGCCAAAGAATTTCAAGAAATTTTCGAAGACGACAATAAAGCCAACATATTTGAAAAAGAGCTTAGAGCCAAGTTTGACTTAAACGGTACAGAGAACACGCCTAGAGGGAAAACCAATTCAATATTTGGAGAAAAAACAAAAATGAACAAAAAACAAAAAAAGCAATTAGTGCCAATCTGGAAGGAGTACGAGGACAAGAGAGCGCAAATCTTGAAGGAGTACGAGGACAAGGAAGCGCCAATCTGGAAGGAGTACGAGGACAAGAGAGCGCCAATCTGGAAGGAGTACGAGGACAAGAGAGCGCAAATCTTGAAGGAGTACGAGGACAAGAGAGCGCAAATCTTGAAGGAGAAAAAACAAAAA
>Ga0207433_10001645_pt1 | contig 47400 bp, 41 predicted proteins | sample YelNatPaOPGAMG01_FD_187559 | JGI IMG/M metagenome (GOLD analysis project Ga0207433, IMG submission 187559) | Hot spring thermophilic microbial communities from Obsidian Pool, Yellowstone National Park, USA - OP-RAMG-01 (SPAdes) (version 3) | ecosystem: Environmental > Aquatic > Thermal springs...
TGTATGTCAACGCCGCTTTCAATTTTCACGTTGTGCTTTAAGTTGGCATCGTAGGCTGCGTATTCCCTGTCAAGAAGGAGTTTGGATTGCGGGATTGTGCCTATTCCGCGCCAGTTGCCATCTGTAATGCTGAAAACTTTCTGCATGAGTTCTTGGGCTTTAACATTACCTTCCCAATGCACAGCTCGAGTGTATTCGTTTTCTAGGCGTGGTTTGTCTTCCTTTAACTGTTTTAGAATCATGTAAACGCTAAATAAAACGTCTATCGGTTCGAAACCTGCCACAACGGTTGGCATGCCATAATTTTTTGGAAAAATTTCGTAAGGCTTAAGCCCGATGATTGTGCTGACATGCCCAGGCGCTATGAAACCGTTTAGGCTGAGGTCTTTCATTTCAACGAGCACTTTCATGGCTGGAGGAATTAGACGGTGCGAAACCAAGAAGCTAAGGTTTTCAGGTGGGTTTTTCAGAATTTCCACAGCTGTGGATGGCGCTGTTGTTTCAAAGCCAATGGCGAAAAAGACAAATTCTTTATTCGTTTCTTTCTCAGCCATTTTAACAGCATCACTTACGCTGTAAACAATTCGCACGTCGGCGCCTTCAGCTTTAGCGTCTAAAAGCGACATTTTCGAGCCTGGAACCCGCAGAACATCGCCAAAACATGTTACGACAACGCCTTTTAGGGCTAGCCGTATGGCTTCATCAACCTCTGATGCTGGTGTTACGCAGACTGGACAGCCAGGTCCAGCAATAACCTCAACATTTTGCGGCAGGAGGCTGCGGATGCCATGATGCGTTATAGTCCATTCATGGGTTCCGCAGACGTGACAAATCTTGACTGTGGCTTTTTTTGGTGCGGTTTCGTGGATTTTTTCTGCTATGCGCTTCGCCAATTTTGGGTCTCTAAACCTTAACTTTTCAGCCATTTCCTTTTCAACTACTGTTTAGTTTCGGTTTCTGCTTGGAGGATTTCATTCCATAAACTAATGGTCTCTAAAGCTTCTTTTTCACTTAAAACTTCAATTGCGTAGCCAGCATGAACCAGAACATAATCGCCAACCTTAGCGTTCACAAGCGTCACATTAACCTCTCTTAAAACGCCTTCTCCGAAATCCACTTTGGCTTTGTCTTCTTTGATGCTTATGACTTTTGCTGGAATAGCCAAGCACATCTTTATCACTAACCCGAAAAGTGTAACAAAAATAAATTGGTTATGGTTCTAACTGCTGAATCCGCCCACAACAGCTTGACCAAAAGATAAGCCTCCATCACCAGGCGGGACAGCCTCGTGGACAACGAACCGCAAGCCCGCCTTTTCCACGGTTTCTCGCATAGTAAAAGATAAAATTTGATTGCAAGCAACTCCACCCGAAAAACCAATGATTTTTACGCCGTTTTCTAAAGCTTTCTCTATGGCTAATTCTGCTAAGCCCTTGGCCAAGTAGGCGTGGGCAGAATAGGCTAAATCCGCCTTAGAATGCTTTTCTCTGTTTACGAATATTTCGTATAACATTTGTGTAGTATCCAATACATCACCTTTTATTACTGGTTTTAGTTTCAGCGCATCACTGCCTTTTATGGCTGCGGATTCAAGCTTCATGGCGGGTTCACCCTCATAAGTGCGTTCATAGCATATTTCCAAAACTGCTGCAACAGCATCCAAAACTCTTCCACAACTTGTTGTTTCAATTATGTTACTGCCTTTTTCAAGTTGTTTGAGAATTACTTGAATTTCGCTTTCGCCATGTGGAAAGTGCTGCTTATTTTGTAAAAGCCAATCTTCAACATTCACCTTCTTATAAAGCATTCCAGCTGCCATTCTAAGCGGATAACGGGTTGCCAAATCTCCACCTATCAGCGGTTGTTTTTGAAGGTGTGCCACTCTTTTGAAATCTGAGTTTTCTCTTGTGGCGGTTATGATTTCGCCTCCCCATGCTCCGCCGTCAACACCGTATCCGTATCCGTCACAGCATATGCCAACAATCTCGCTTATGTTGTGTTCAGCCATTAAGGCTGCGACATGCGCATAATGATGCTGGACTTGGATTAGTTGCCAACTGTTTTCTTTTGCCAATTCTTGGGCTAGTTTTGTTGTTGTAAATTTTGGATGCAGATCGCATGTTACTGCTTCCACTTTGCTGTTTGTCAGCCGAATTAGGTGGCGGGTTGCATTTTCCAAAAAATCCCTTGTTTCAATGTTTTCTACATCGCCTATATGCTGAGAGAGGAACGCCTTATTCCCAAGCAAAACGCATGCGGTATTATTTAATTCTCCGCCTAAACCCACAACACAACGTTTCGCTTTCTCTTTAAGCATTATTGGGGCTGGCGCATAACCCCGCGAACGTCTAATAAAAACTAATTCCTTACCATGCATGCGCATAACAGAGTCATCGCATCTGTGGGCTATTCTGCGGTTGTGGAAAAGAAAATAGTCAACAGTTTCGCCCAGCCTCTGCAAAGCTTCATCATTATCCTTTATTATTGGCTGGTTCGGCGGATTAGCGCTGGTCATGACAAAAGCTGGTTCATCCACCCCATCAAAAAGCATGTAATGCAAACCCGTGTAGGGCAACATAACGCCAACATTATGCAAACCTGGAGCAATCAAGTCTGAAAGATAATATTTCTCATTCTTGTCCAGCAAAACAATTGGACGAGTATAAGAAGTTAGAAGCCTTTCTTCATTTTCGCTAACTTCTGCAAAGGTTTTTACCGCTTCCAAACTTTTCGCCATTATGGCAAATGGCTTCTGGCTTCTATGCTTAACCCTTCTAAGCCTAACCAAAGGCTCATCCTTCATGGTGGATGTTGCAACATGAAAACCACCATAACCTTTTATGGCAACTATAAAGCCTTCTGAAAGAAGTTTACCAGCCTCCCTTATTGGATCCTTATACTCCATCATTTGACCAGTGTTATTTGTTAGATACGCCTTTGGTCCACACTTTGGACATGCCACTGTTTGAGCGTGAAAACGTCTATTCAAAGGATCCGCATATTCTGCATGACAGAAGGGGCACATGGTGAAATCTCGCATTGTGGTGTTTTCACGGTCATAGGGCAAATTTTCAATAATCGTGTATCTTGGACCACAGTCAGTGCAAGTTATAAAAAAATATTCATATCGCTGGTTTTTGGGGTCTCTAAGCTCTTTTAGGCAATTGTCGCATATGGCTATGTCTGGCGGAATAACTGAACCAGAAAGTTCCGCCTCTTCGGAGCTTTTGTAAATTGTGAATGTGTCAAAAGATTCTTTTCCCTTCAACTTTCTTACGAGAACTTCGTGGATTTGCGCCAAAGGCGGCTTTTTTTCCTTTAAATCCTTTAGGAAACATTTTATTTGATTCTCTTCTCCCTCCAAAAGAATTTCTACGCCGGCATCGCCGCGGTTTCTAACGTAACCTTTTAAACCGTTTTTTATGGCAGTGCGGTAAATGAATGGACGAAAGCCTACGCCTTGAACTATGCCAGTGACGTTAACTTTGACTCGCAATTATGCATCTCTCATTTTAGACGGGTGTCTCTCTTCTATATATGTGAAAATGTTTAGGAAACTTGTTTTAATATGCAAAATGAAAATATTTGGTGGATGAATGAAAAGGGGAGGTTTAGGTTTTTGCCTCTGCTTTTTTGCGTTCTTCTTCTTGAAGCACTCTTCTTAAGACTTTGCCAACCATTGTCATGGGCAGTTCTGTGCGGAACTCCACTTCCCTTATTGCCTTGTAAGGCGCCACCTTCTCATTCACGAAATCCATTATTTCCTTCTCCGTCGCCGTCATCCCTTCCTTTAAAACAACAAAAGCCTTTGGAATTTCACCTGCAACTGGGTCTGGTTTGCCTATCACCCCGCAAAGTTTCACGGCTGGATGCTCATATAAAACATCTTCCAATTCTCTTGGGTAAACGCTGTAGCCCTTATATTTTATTAGGTCTTTTTTGCGGTCTGTAATGTAAAAGTAGCCGTCTTCATCCATTTTTCCAATGTCACCAGTGTAAAGCCAACCACCCCTCAAAACTTGAGCTGTTTCTTCAGGCATTTTCCAATAACCCTTCATAACTTGGGGTCCTTTTACAACGAGTTCGCCCGTTTCGCCTGGCGCAAGCTCCTTTTCGCCTGTCTCAGCATCCATTATTTTTGCGTCTGTGTCAGGCCAAGGTATGCCTATTGAGCCAACCTTCACTGTTTTCATTGACTTGTCCAGTGGGTTGCAGTGGGTAACAGGCGAGGATTCTGTTAAGCCATAACCTTCCACAAGGACGCCGCCGGTTACTTCCATGAACTTTTTCTGAATTTCCGGCGGAAGCGGCGCAGAACCAGATATGCAGAAACGCACTGATGTGCAGTCGTATTTGCCGAGGTCTGGATGGGCTAAAAGCATGGCGTACATTGTTGGTGCTCCACAGAAAACTGTAACCTTATACCTCTGTATGGCTTGGAAAGTGCTTACGGCATCGAAGCGTGGAAGTAAAACAATTCTTCCACCTATGTATATGGGGGCGTTCATGCCTGTTGTCATGCCATAAATGTGAAAGAGCGGCAACACTGCCAAAAAGGTTTCTTCTCCTTCCATCACATCCTTAAGCCACGCCTTGCACATGATGGCGTTTGAAACTAGGTTCATGTGGGTTAGCATAGCGCCTTTCGAAGTTCCAGTGGTTCCGCCAGTGTACTGCAGCGCCACCAAATCCTCTTTCGGGTTTATCTCAACCTTCGGCGGGTTTGGAGGATACTTATCCACAAGTTCTTTAAAGAAGTAAACGTTAGGTTTGCGTTCAACTTTTTGGGATGGAATCTTTTTCAACAAAGAACCTAAAAAGGCCGTGGCTCCAGGCATGTAATCTTTCAAGCTTGCCACAATCACTCTTTTCAGTTTTGTTCTCTGCCAAACTTTCTCCACTATGGGATAAAGCAAGTCTAAAACAACTATAGTTTCGGCTTCAGAATCGTTAAGTTGATGCTCCACTTCCCGCTCTTTATATAGGGGGCTTATGGCTGTCACGATGGCTCCTGTTTTTGTAGCGCCATAATATGCCATTATGAATTGAGGAATGTTTGGCAAGAAAATGGCAACTTTGTCGCCCTTTTTCACGCCAAAATCCGTGAGGGCAGTTGCGAACTTGTCTGTAAGCGTGTCCAGCTCCTTATAGGTGATTTTTCTGTCAAAATAAACTATAGCGGTTTTGTCGGGATATTTTCCCGCAGTGTCTCTAAGAAATTGGAAGAGTGGAATTTCAGGATAATCTATGTGTTTAGGAACGCCTTCAGGCCAAAACTTGTACCAAGGTTTTTCGAGCGCTTCCTTCCTTTCAATTTTTTCTTCCTTTACCTTTCTCTTTTTAGGACACATTACCAACCCTAATCTTAAATATTAGAGGTGATGGGGTAATAATACTTTCTACAATGGGGTCAATCTTTGAAGACAGAAACTGTTTGGATTAACTGTGAAAACTTGCGACTTTATGGCGAACTGCACATTCCAGACCATGTTCCAGCACCAGCCTTGCTCATCTGCCACGGCATGAACGCCCAAGGCTTTCACGCCATCAAAATTTATCAAAAATTAGCCAAAGCGGCATGCGAAAACGGTTTTGTCGCGCTGCTCTTTGACTTTAGAGGAGTTGGAAAAAGCCTTGGAAATTTTGACTATGGCTTTGGCGAGCAAAAAGATGCCAAATGCGCCATTAACTATTTAGCTTCACGAACGGAAGTTATTTCTGACAAGATTTTTGTTTTAGGTCACAGTTTAGGCGGAGCGGTTTCGCTCTATTCTGTTCAAAATGATAGTCGCATTAAGGGACTTATTTTGTGGTCCACGCCAAACAACCATGATTACAATGTTAGAAAATTTATTACTCGCACGAGGGGAAAAAGCGGCTTATATTGGTTCCTGCTTTTCTCTTGGATTGATAAGCTCTTTGACACTTCAAAATTATTTAAACTGGAAGTTTTTGGAATAAAGCTGCGCCCAAAAAATGTTAGAGAGAAACTTATGAAACTCAATGAATGTGAGGCTGTAACAAAACTAGATGCCATTCCACTTTTGGTTGTGATAGGCGATGCTGACGTTCTCGTAGGCGTTGAAGAAGCCCGCCAAGTTTTCGAGTTGGCAAAAGAACCAAAAACTTTCTTGATAGTTAATGGCGCTGACCACATTTATAGTGGAAAAGAAGAGACGGTTATAACTGAAACTTTAAATTGGATAAAAAAGTGGAAATAAAATTCCTACAGCGGAACAAACTCGTATGTGGCGTAGCCTTCCGGCGAAATCTTTGCCACAAGCTTAACTTTCATTCCAACGCTAATTTGTGACAATTTAAAGCCTGTCAGCCACGCTAGAACTCTCACGCCTTCTTTAAGTTTGCCAATTGCCACAGTGTAAGGCTTATACTGCTGAAAAGTTGTAGGTCTGACAACCACATGCGTAAAAGTTTCAATTTCTGCTTCGCTGCTAAGCTCAATCCAATCCATTTCAGAGGCTAAACATTCTGGGCAGTCAGCCGATGGTGGAAAATACACTTTTCCACATTTTTTGCATTTTGTTGCGTAAACTTTCCCTTCTTTCAAGCCTTCCCAAAACTTTAACGTCTTGCTTATGGGTATTTCCTGAACTATTTTTATTTCTCTGGATTTTATTGTTGGCATGCTTGACATATCCATCATCTCCTCAATATAGTAACGTAGCAGTAATGCCCAGTTCCGCCCACGTTATGAGCTAAGCCTATGTAATTTTTCAGCGGAACCTGCCTTCCTTTTTCCACAGCTTCTCCACGAAGTTGTTTTGTAACTTCGTAAATCATGGAGCAACCAGTCGTGCCAATGGGATGCCCTTTAGCTTTTAAGCCGCCATCCATGTTTACTGGAATTTTTCCGCCAATTTCCGTCTGTCCCTCACGGATGAGTTTTGCGCCTTCGCCTTTGCTGCAAAATCCCAAATCTTCATAAGCCATTATCTCTGCTATCGTAAAGCAGTCGTGAACCTCTGCGAAGTCAACTTGTTCTGGGGTGATTCCAGCCATTTTATACGCCATTTTGGCTGCTTGCACGCTGGCTTCTAAACCCACATAATCCAATCTTTTGCTCAGATTTGCCGTTCCAGAGGAATAGCCGATCCCAGCCACCCAAACTGGAGTGTCTATGCCTAACTCTTTGACTTTTTCTTCTGAAGCCAAAATTACGGCTGCGGAACCATCAGTCATAGGGCAACAGTCAAAAAGTTTCAATGGTGAAGCTATAACCATTGAAGATAAAACATCATCAACTGTTATTCTGTTCTGAAGATGCGCTAAGGGATTCATGGAGCCATACTTATGATTTTTCACAGCCACCAAAGCCAAATCCTCCTCCGTAGTTCCAAACTTCGCCATGTGCGCAGTGGCATGCAAAGCATAATAAGCTGGAAAAGTTGGTCCGAAATTGTGAAATTCCCATAGGTAATATCCTGCCCTCCCAATCCATTCCATAGCAGTTGGAGTGTCAATTTCCCTCATTTTCTCCACGCCTAAAGCCATGGCAATTTCCGCCTGCCCACTCGCAATTGTGGAGTAAGCTGCTTGAAAGGCTGCGCTACTGCTTGCACATGCTGCCTCACATCGAACCAATCCCGCTTTTGTTAGTCCGCAATATTCGGCTGCCACAACGGCTGGAAGCAACTCTTCGTACCATGCTCCGGCGCCAACAGAGCCTAAAGCCACAAACTCCACATCTTTTGCGGTTATTCCAGCATCATCCAGCGAAGGCTTCACAGCTTCAAAGGACAATTCCGCTACGTTCACGTCGCTTCTGTTTCCGAATTTAGAGTTGCCAACTCCTATTACAGCTACTTTCCTCATTTCAATCCCTTTCTTAGTGTGTTTAAACATAGAAAAGAGGGTGGTGTTTAGAAAAGACGGTAGGCTACTTGCCTTTAAACTCGGCTTTTCTACGGGACATGAAGGCTTCTACGCCCTCTTTCAAGTCTTCTGTGGAGAATGCTAGTCCCATAAGCCCCGACTCAAGCCTTAATCCAACTTCTAATGGCACTTGTGTTCCAAAGTTTAGGGCATGCTTTGCATATTTCATGGCTATCGGCGGACCTTCAGCAAGCTTGGTTGCCAGCGTTCGAGCTTCTTCTCTGAGCTTTTCGTAGTGCACAACTTTGTGCACAAGCCCTATCCTTAAGGCTTCTTCAGCTTTCACTCTGCCTCCAAGCATAACCATCTCTTTCGCCCTTGCCAAACCTACAATGCGAACAAGCCTTTGGGTTCCACCCCATCCTGGAATCAAACCTAAGCCTATCTCTGGGCTTCCAAGCTCAGCATGTTCAGCTGCTATCCTAAAGTCGCATGCTAGGGCTAGCTCTAAGCCGCCTCCGAGGGCGAATCCGTTTATTGCAGCTATGACTGGTTTGGACATTTCCTCTATTTTGCCGAAAACTTTCTGTCCAGACCTTGAAAATTCTTCAGCCTTTGTTGGTGTAGCCTTTGGAAACATCGTCACATCTGCACCGGCGCTGAAGGCTCTGTCACCTTCGCCGGTTATTATTAGACATCTTATTGATGGGTCTTTTTCAGCCATGTCTAAGGCGTCTGCAAGTTCTTCCATTAAAACATCGTTAAAGGCGTTTAATCTATGGGCTCTGTTTAGTATTATCCACAATAGACTTTGTTCTCTTTCAATTTTGATTGTCTCATACGCTTTACTCAAAGTTTTTCACCACACCCATCCTTTGCAACTGCACATATATTATTTTAGTTCACTTCCTTAATACTTTCTCAACAGATACTTGAGAACCGTCAGCTTCTGGATTTCGCTTGTTCCTTCGTAAATTTCAGTTATCTTTGCATCTCTATGATACCTTTCAACCCGATAGTCTCCTAAATACCCATATCCACCAAGCGTTTGAATTGCAAAGTCCGTGACTTCCATGGCTACGCGGCTAGCATAGTGCTTTGCCATGGCTGTTGCCATTGGGTCTAATTTTCCAACATCCGCAAGCCAAGCTGCCCGGTAAGTGAGCCATCTTGCAGCCTCAATTTTTGTCATGGCTTCAGCTAATCCACATCCGATCAGTTCGTGTTGGAGTATGGGCTGTCCGAAGGCTTCCCTTTGTTTGGAGTATTTGAAGGCTATTTCCCATGCTCCTTGTGCCATGCCAACTGCTTGGGCTGCCACGCCTACGCGGGTTTTGTCGAAGAATTCCATGGAGCTGTAGAAGCCTCTGTTTAGTTCGCCGACAATGTTCCAGTCTGTCACTTTGACGTTGTTGAAAACGACTTCTCCTGTTACTGAACATCTTATTCCCATTTTGTTATGAAGTTTTGTTGTTTCAAGTCCAGACGTGCCTTTTTCTACGACAAAGAGGGTTTCGCCCCTGTAGGTTGGTCTAACTTTCGTGTCTGTCTGCGTTAGAACAACTATGAAGTCTGCGAGAGTAGCGTTTGTTATGAAGGTTTTTGTGCCATTTATCCACCACTCATTTCCATATTTTGTGGCTGTCGTTTCCATTCGTGTTATGTCGCTTCCGCTAACGTTTGGCTCAGTAAAAGCTGCGGCTGACATTGTTTCACCTTTGCATATGGGTGGAAGATACTTTTCCTTCTGCTCTTTTGACCCGTAAGCCAAGACAAGTTCGCTTCCAAAGTTTCCGCTGGAGACAGCAACGCCAAGCGAAGAATCAGCCCTACACATTTCTTCAATAACCAAGCATGTTTCCAGCAAACCGCATCCTTGTCCACCGTATTCCTGCGGGAAAAACATGCTTGTGAAACCAAGCTTTGCCGCTTTCCTATAAAGCTCCAGTGGAAACTCCTCTTTCTTATCCAGTTCCAAGGCTAGTTCTGGCTTAAACTCTTTCTCGCAGAACTCTTTAACGGCGTTTTTTATTGCCAACTGCTCTTCTGTCAACTCAAACTTCATCAGTAGAACCCCCTTCCAGCTTTTTTGCCAGTCCACCCTTTGCTAACATACTCTTCCAAAAGTGGACATGGCTTATAAAGTTCCATATTATATTTTGCGTACGATTCCTTAAGCCTATTAAGCACAGTGTCCAAGCCAGTTCTGTCAGCGTACTCGCAAGGTCCAGAAGGCCAGTAAGTTCCCAACTTCATTCCAGTGTCAATGTCTGCCGGATTTGCAGCATCATCGTGGATAAGCCAAGCTGCTTCGTTAATGGCCACAGCCCAAGACCTTTCAACATCATATTCCTCAAGCAAGTTGAAGGGTATCCTTGGTCTCCCCTTAGTCCAATCATAGAAGCCTACGCCTGTTTTTTGTCCAAGCTTGCCTCCCTTCACTAGGGGCTCTATTACCTCTGCGCATGGTTTCATTCTTTCGCCATAAGCTTCATACAAGATTTTGCCAACTTCGTAAGCTATGTCTAAGCCGACGAAATCTGCCAGTTCAAACCAGCCCATTGGAAAGCCACCGCTGTATTTTACGGATGCGTCTATTCCCTCTTTTGTGGTTTCTCCTCTATGGTAAGCCCAGAAAGCCTCGTTGAAAACTGCTCCCAATATTCTGTTCACTATAAAGCCCCTTACGTCTTTCCGCACCACTATTGGCGTTTTTCCAAGCTTTTTGGCAAGTTCCACTAACATGTTTATGGTTTCTTGACTTGTGCTTTCACCTTTTATAACTTCAACCAAAGCCATCAGCTGGGGTGGGTTGAAGAAGTGCATTCCAGCAACTTTGTCTGGACGTTTTGTTGCTTTTCCCATTTCTGTTATGCTTAATGTTGAAGTGTTTGATGCAAAAATGGCATGAGAAGGAGCCAACTGGTCGAGGGTGGCGAAAACCTTCTTTTTTATTTCAATATTTTCTAAAACTGCTTCTATAGCTAGGTCTATGTCCTTCGCTGCTTGCTCATAACTCGTTGTCGTAGTTATACGCGCTAAAGTGGCTGCAGCATCCTCCGCCCTTATTCGCTTCTTTTCCACAAATTTGTCTAAGCTCCATTTAATTTTCTCCTTCCCTTTTTGGAGTAGTTCGTCGCTTATGTCTACCATTGCAACTTCGTAGCCAGCCATTGCCAAAAGCTGTGCTATTCCATGACCCATTGCTCCAGAACCTATGACTGCTGCTTTTTTCAAATTTCCGATTGCCACAATTTTTCCTCCCTTTTAATGCATAATGGTGAATGGTGGCAAAGGTAATAAAATTTTTGAGGGAATATTGGCTTTATTCCCTTAAAATTATCTGATTTCGAAAAAGAAAAGAGAAGAGTGTTATGCTTGTCTTTGCAAGAAATTAATTATTGTTAATTTTTGAATTTCACTTGTTCCTTCGTAGATTTCCGTAATTTTCGCACAGCGGTGGAAACGTTCTACATGATAGTCTGCTAAATAGCCATACCCTCCGAATATTTGAATGGCATCATCCGTAACTTCCATGGCTACACGACTGGCGTAAGCTTTCGCCATAGAAGTCGCCATTGCATTTGGCTTCTCTTTGTCGTATAACCATGCTGCCTTATACATCATTAAGCGGGCTGCTTCTATTTTCATAGCCATCTCAGCAAGTTTGAAGGATACTCCTTGAAAGTTTATTATTGATTGTCCAAACTGTTTGCGAGTTTTAGCATAGTTTAAGGCTTTCTCAAAAGCACCTTGAGCCATACCAACCGCTTGGGCTGCAACAGTTATGCGAGTTCCATCGAAAAGCTCAAGCGTATAATAAAAGCCTTTGTTCAATTCACCCACCAAGTTTGTTTCAGGCACCTTCAAATCGCTTAGAGAAAGCGAACCTGTCACGCAAGGTTTTATGCCCATCTTTCCATGAAGTTTCGTGGCTTCCAAACCCGGCATACCCTTTTCGGCTAGGAATAAGCTTTGGCCTCTATGCGAAGGCGTTGCATTTGGGTCTGTTTGGCATAATATTATGAAAGTGTCTGCTATAGGAGCGTTTGTAATGAATTCTTTAGCGCCGTTGATAACCCATTCGTTTCCCTTTTTCACGGCTGTTGTATCCATTCGTGTTATGTCGCTTCCATGCTCTGGCTCTGTAAAGGCGGCAGCGGCAATTTTCTCCCCTTTCGCAAGAGGCGGAATGTATTTTTCTTTTTGCTCTTCACTCCCATGCCTAAGAAGCACATCAGGCACCATTAGGTTTCCAAGCGATACCGCCACTCCTAAACCTGGGTCAACACGGCACATTTCTTCAACAACTATGCAGTCTTCTAGGACGCCGTAGCCTTGTCCACCGTATTCGGTTGGTATTCGCATGCTTGTAAATCCGAGTTGGGCTGCTTTTTTGTAAAGAGTCATTGGAAAATCTTCTTTTTGGTCATATTCTAAGGCGAGTTCTGGCGTGAACTCTTTTTCGCAGAATTCGCGTGCAGCACGCTTTATTTCTTTTTGCTCTTCGTTTAGCTTAAACTCCATTTTCGGTTTTCCCCTTTACATATTTGGAAGTTAGGCTTTCTGTCCCTTCATTTCATAAATCTTGTTTTTCAGAGACGGCACAATTTTGAACAAGTCTTCAACAGCACCGTAGTCTGCAAAGCTGAATATTGGAGCGTTGGGGTCCTTGTTTATGGCTATTATTAGGTCAGAGTTTTTCATTCCCAAGACATGTTGGAAGGCGCCACTTATTCCAACAGCAATGTAAAGCTTCGGCTTGACAGTTTTCCCCGAACTTCCAACTTGGCGGTCGCTGGGAAGCCAGCCCTTATCCACTATTGGGCGTGAACAGGCTAAAACTGCGCCAATTGTTTTGGCAAAATCCTCTACGATGGGTATGTTGCTTTGGTCTTTTATTCCTCGACCTATTCCAACAAGTTTTTCTGCTGCTGTTATGTCAACTCCGCCTGGTGGTGGCAAAATATATTGGATGAAGCGCTTTGTGATTATTTCTTCTGTGAGAGGTGATGGTTTTTCTATTATTTCCCCATTTATGGGCGTTGCAGGTTTCTGCGCTGTAAAAGCTGCTTGCCGAACTGTTACCATGTAACTTTCTGCTTTGCGTATTGCCGCCTTTGCGTTAACTTTACCGCCGTACATTTGCCTAATAACAGTTAGTGTGTCACCTTCCAAAGTTAGGTCTATGCAATCAGTTGCAAGCGGAATATTCAAGGCTGCGGCAAGTCTTGGAGCCAACTCTATGCCATAAGACGTGTGACCAATCAATGTTAGGGTTGGCTTGTATTCTTTTATTAGGCTTATGAGCACTTTTTGATAAGCGTCAGAGTTGAAGTTTTCAAGTTTTGCGTCTTCCACAACCAAAACTTTTCTGGCATACTCTGACAGCGCTTTTGCTTTTTCTTTAACTTCCTTGCCAAGGATTACAGCAGTCAATTCCATGTTTGCCTTTTCAGCGGTTTCTCTGGCTTTCGTCAACATCTCATAAGTTACGTCACGAATTTGCCCTTGTCTATGCTCGGCTAAAACAAAAATTTCTGGCATTTATATCAGCCCCCTTGCTTTTAGGATTTCAGCAATTTTTGCAGCAATCTCTTCTGGAGTTCCTTTTAGAAATTCCGCCTGTTTTTCGGCTGGCGGCACATAGAGCTTCTCTATTTTCAGCCATGAACCAGTCTCGCCTACATTCGCCTCAGACAAGCCAGTGTCCGCCAAAGTCATCACTTTTATTTCTTTTTGCATAGCCTTTCGAATGCCCATTATTGAAACATAGCGCGGCTCGTTAATGCCCGTTTGAACTGAAATTAGCGCTGGCAACTTTATTTCAAGCTGCTCCTCCAAGCCTCCTTCAAGTTCACGGTTAATTTTAGCCATTCCAGTTTCTAACTCGATTTTTTTAGCCATTGTTGTATGGGGGATTCCAAGCATTTCAGCCAGTATTGGACCTACCATGGCGTAGCCGTCATCGCCAGCTTGCATACCAGTCAAAATCAAATCATAATGAAGATTCTTGATGACGCTGTGCAAAATTTTTGCTATGGCATAAGCGTCTGAGCCAGCAAATTTTGGATCTGTCAAGCGTATGGCTTTGTCTGCTCCGCGGGCTAAACACTTTCGCAGTGTGCTGTCTGAATCTTCAGCGCCTATGGTTATGGCTGTAACTGTTCCGCCAAATTTTTCTTTAATGCGCACAGCCTCTTCTAAAGCATAATCGTCCCACTCGTTAATGTCGAAGACCAAACCAGCCTTTTCTATGTCTTTGCCGCTGGCATCAATTTTTAATTCTGCCTCTGCAGTTTCTGGAACATGCTTAACACAAACAACAATATCCAATTGGCTTACTCTCCCAAATGTTTGAATCTTCATTTACAACCGTTTTCATAAAACTTTTGCTTCAAAAATGATTTTAACACCATTAAGCTCTCATTTTTTAAAATTGTGATAAGCGATTGCAAAATTGCCAATAATGTTATAATTGAAAATCTTATTATTTATTAGTGCTGATGAGAATGCCAATAAACATCGACCAACTTAAACAAAGAATAAATGAAATTCTCGAATCAAAAAATGAACTAAACCGTCTAACATTAAAACCCTACTCCAAAATGAGCATAGAAGAAAAACACGCTGTTAGATATCACATTATAGTGATTGCAGAAGCTTTAGGAAGCATATGCCTCCAAATAGCCATGGAAGACCTTAAACGTGCGCCGCAGTCATACTCGGAATGCTTCAAAATAATGGAAGAAGAAGACATCTGCGATTGCGCCAAAGATTTAACCGCACTAATGCGTCTTAGAAACTTATTAACACATCGTTACTGGATAATAGATGATGCCCGAATATATGATTCCATCAAAAACAACTTCAAAGCTGTCGACAAATTCTTAAAGAGTGTGAAGGAAAAATATGCAATCAAAATATGACAAAATACAATTCTACAAGCTTAGTCAAAGAGGGAAAGAAGAGATAGTCAAAAAACTTAGAAAATTATTAGCAAACCAGAAAAGAGTTCAGCTTGCAATACTCTTTGGAAGCCTAACAACACGAGACTACATAAAGGATATAGATGTATGCATACATTCAAACCCAAAACTAAACTTCACAGAAATGCTTGACCTAAACGCCAGAATAGAGCTTGCCCTCGGCATTCCAGTCGACCTTGTTGAGCTGAAAAACCTATCTCCAAACTTTCAAACAAACATCTTAAAAAGTGGCATTCTAATAAAAGGGCAAAAAGCACTTTTAAACAAACTTCTAAATCAAACAACCATTCAATAAGCTATGCTGCTTCATCATAAATTTACCTAGAGGAGATGGCGCTATTGGTTTATTTTTTATTCATTAAATATTGGTGTATGGCTCTTGCGGCTTTTTTGCCTGCGCCCATGGCGCTGATTACTGTTGCTTCACCAGTTACGATGTCTCCGCCTGCGTAGACTCCTTCAAGGCTTGTTTTTCCATTTTCATCCACAACAATTGTGCCCCATTTCGTAACCGCTAACCCCTCAGTGGTGCGTTGGATTATTGGGTTTGGTGTTCGCCCAATGGCAACAATAACCGTGTCCACATCCATAACAAATTCTGAACCCTTAACTGGAACTGGTCTCCGTCTGCCACTTTCATCTGGCGGTCCAAGCTCCATGCAGATGCATTCCATCTGTTTAACCCAGCCCTTCTCGTCGCCGATAAATCTTGTTGGGTTAGCCAAAAACTTGCAGATTATACCCTCTTCCTCTGCATTCTCTATCTCTTCTTTGCGGGCTGGCATCTCCTCCCTTGAACGCCTATAAACAATACAGACTTCTTCAGCGCCTAAGCGTAGGGCTGAGCGGGCGCTGTCCATGGCAACATTGCCTCCACCAATAACTGCTACATGCTTGCCGATTCTTATTGGAGTATCGTAAACTGGAAAGGCATAGGATTTCATCAAATTAACCCTAATCAAAAACTCGTTTGCACTGTAAATTCCGCCCAAGTTTTCGCCGGGCACGCCTAAAAACTGGGGTAAACCGGCACCAGTTCCGATGAAAACTGCGTCAAAACCTTCATCCTTAAGCAGTTCTGGAATTGTGTGAATTCTGCCAATCAAATAGCCCAAACGCAGCTCCACACCCAACTTTTTAATATAATCAACCTCCGCCTGAACAATGCTTTTTGGCAAACGAAACTCTGGAATACCATAAACTAGGACGCCGCCGGGCAAATGCAAAGCCTCAAAAATCACCACTTTATGTCCCAATTTTGCTAGGTCTGCTGCGGCTGTTAAACCAGCGGGTCCAGCGCCTATTATTGCCACTTTTTTCCCTGTTACTGGAGTTTTTTCTGGAACTGTAACGCCTTTTTGTCTTTCCCAGTCAGCCACAAACCTTTCTAACCTACCAATGTTTACTGGGTCTCCAACCTTTCCAAGAACACAGTTCATTTGGCATTGCTCTTCTTGGGGACAAACCCGTCCACAAATTGCTGGAAGGCTATTTTTCTCCTTAATCTTTTTGACAGCTTCGTCGAATTTTCCTTCCCTAATGAGTTTGATGAAGGCGGGAATGTCGATTTCCACTGGGCAGCCTGGAACGCATTGGGGTTTTGGACATTGTAAACAGCGATTTGCCTCTTCTATGGCTTGCTCTTCAGTGTAGCCCAAGGCAACTTCGTTAAAATTGTGTCTGCGAACTTCTGGCTTCTGTTTTGGCATGGGCACGGCTTTCTTCTTAACTTTTGGTTTAGGCTTATCTTCTGCCACAGCCGCAACCTCCCAACTTTTCCCACAACAGCGAGCTAAGCCTTTCTTCTGGCAGAAACATCCTCTGCCTATTAATTAATCCATCAAAATCCACCAAATGTCCGTCAAATTCTGGTCCGTCAACGCATGCGAATTTCATTTTTCCGCCAACTGTTACTCTGCATACGCCGCACATCCCCATTCCATCAACCATTATAGGCGTCAAAGTCACAATTGTTGGAATGCCAAAAGGCTTAGTGATTTCAGAAACAGTTTTCATCATGACCACGGGTCCCATGGCAATGCAGCGGTCAAACTTCTCCTCTTCGATAAGCTCCTTCATAAACCCTAAGCCCTTGTAGCCTTTTGAGCCGTCATCTGTTGCCACATAAAACTTGTGACTTAAGGCTTTCATCTCATCTTCATAAAACAGCAACTCCTTTATCCTCGCCCCAATAACAGTTGTAACGGTGTTGCCAACCTCCCTTAAGGCTTTAACCTGCAAAAGCATCGGGGCAATCATAACTCCACCGCCAATGCACAAAACATTTCCAAACTTCTTAATTTCAGAAGGATTCCCCAATGGTCCAGTAATGTTGGCTATACGGTCTCCTTCTCTGAGGAGCCCAAGCTGCTTTGTTGTTTTTCCAACCTCGTTGAAAACGAAGGTTATTGTTCCCTTTTCCCCATCATAATCGGCTATTGTTAATGGTATGCGTTCGCCCTTCTCGCCGAGAATTAATATTATAAATTGTCCTGGCTGCGCTTTTTCAGCTATGTCTGGAGCCTTTACCTCGAACAGTTTGATTTTTGGGGCTAGCTCCCTTTCTGCGACAATTTCATACACTTTCTTTTGCCTCCACAGTTTCAATTTTTAACGGTGGCATAGCGGCTATCTTTTTGAAAAATTCTTCAAATTTCTGATTAAATTCTCCCACGCATCTGGGTGAAACTGTGAAAAGTTCAAACCGCTCAAGTAATCCGCTCTTTTTTAGGAAGTTTTTAAGCACATCCATATTTCTTTCGGCTGTTTCCCTTCCCTCTTGAAGCTTACAGTCTTCTGCCGAACAAACAACAGCCATAACGCCGTCAAAGCCGCTGTGTAAAGCTTCAACAACGTGAACTGGGTCAAGAGCCTTAAAGCATGGAATTTCCATGACTACAGCCTTCTTCTTAAAAAGTAGGCATTCTGGATCGTCTAAACAGGGAAATTCTGACCATTGACAGCAGAAAACAAGTATTGATGGAAAGTTAGCTTCAGTCTTCATTTTTCTTGCAGCTTCTCCATAAAGCCTCACTAATTTGCTAATGTTTTCAAATTCGAAACCTTTAACTTGAATTGCCAAATGCGGACAAACCAGCGCGCATGCTCCACAACCCATGCACGCTTCCTGAATTATTCGTGGTGTTGCAAACTCTTCGGCTTCTATTGCGCCGTAGGGGCATATGAAAACGCATTTGTCGCAGCCAACACATTTTTCCGTGTCATAAACGGCCTTATGCGAATACTTGATAACTTTTAAAGCTTCTTTGCTGAAGCCTAACTGCTCCAGAACAGCCTTTCCAAGCATAAGCCTCCTCGTGTTAATTTTTGTTCCCCTTTTGAAGCGGCAAAACTCGTCTTCACATTGGATGGAAATGATGTTTTTTATGCCAGAATTTAAGGCTTTGAAAATGAATTCTGTTGGCACTCTTCCAGAACAAGGTATGCGCAATGGAATGTAGTTTTTTATGTTTAAACCTTGGCTTTCCAGAATATCCTCAATCTCACATGTTGCAGGCGAGTTTCCCCTACACATAAGAACAAGCGTATCGCCCTTTTCCTTCTCCCGCATACAATTAACATAGTTAAGCAAGCTTTCATAATCATAATAGACAATTTCTATTGCTAAAGATGGACATGCACTGTAACATATTCCACAGACTTGGCATTTTTGGATGTCTATTTCCACTTTTCCAGTTTCAGCGTCGCGTTTTATAGCCTCGTAAGGGCATATGGAATGGCATATTGAACATCTGCTACAATAATCTTGGTTAATGGTTATTGCGGCGGCGCATGGTTTACTCATCTACATCTCTCCAAGGCTCATTCAATTAACGTTTTTGCTTCACTTTTGCGTTAAGCTTAGAATTCATGAAAAGGGTGCTCCAGAAATATAATAATTTTGGAATAATGCTTACGGTTTGTAATAGTAAGGTCTTCGAATGTAACCATAAGCCTCTAAAGCAGCGGTTATGCCTTGTCCCACAGCAGTTCCAACCTGCTTAACGGGATGGTTTGTGACATCTCCAGCAGCGTAAATTCCCGGAATGTTTGTTCTTTGGCGAATGTCAACCAAAATGTAACCTTCATTGTCAACGGCAACGCCAGCCTCTTTTGCTAGTTGACTGTTTGGGTCTTCTCCAACCTGAACAAAAACGCCGTCAACCAGCAACTCCTTAGTTTCCTTGGTCTTATTATTGAAAACTATGACTTTGTTAACCAGCCTTTCGCCTTTAATCTCATTGATTTCCGTGTTCCATAAAATTTCAATGTTATCCTTAGCTTTTAGTGCCGTTATAAGCGCTTCCTCTGCCCTAAATTCTTCTCTGCGATGGGCAATTTTAACTTCTGAGGCTATGTCCGCCAAGTACAAGGCGGTTATAACAGCAGAGTTCCCTCCGCCAACAACAAGTATGCTTTTTCCCTTAAATAAGGGTCCATCACAAATGCCACAGTAGCTTACTCCTCTACCGCGAAATTCCTTTTCTCCTGGAACGCCAAGTTCGCTGTAATGCGAACCAGAGGCGATTATTATGGCTTTTGCTTCATATGTTGTTTTGTTTGTTTTTATTATTTTTTTGTCACCCTTAAGGTTCATTTCGAGAACTTTTTCGAATTCATGGATTGTGGCGCCGGCTTTTCTGCAGTGAGCCACCATTTTTTGGGCTAGTTCCATTCCGTTTGTGCTTTGAAAACCGGGATAGTTCTCGATTAATGGAGCATCAGCCATTGTGCCGCCAGCCAATTTTTCATCCAAAACAAGTGTTTTTAATCCGCTTCTTGCACCATAGATTCCAGCGGCTAAGCCTGCAGCGCCTCCGCCAATTATTATAAGGTCCCAACTTTCCATTTTCAGCATCCTTGAAACAAATAGTTTGGACTATGTTTAAATGGATTATGCCTAATAATCTTCGTCTTCGTAATCCAAGTCTGCGATTTCTATTTCATAACATTCTTGGCATAGTCCATCAAAGGTTTCGTATTCTTCTTTTGTGATTTTTCTTCCACACCTTATACACTCGTAAACTTCTTTTTCTTCATTCATTTCACATTACGTCTCCGAACATATCTTCACTTCTTCGGTGAGTTGGTCATCCCAGCATTCCCAGCACATTCCATCATAGGCTTCATACTCTTCTCGGCTAATCTCTCGACCGCAAACGGAACAATAATATTTTTCTTGTTTCCTCTTTTTTCCGTTTTTTCAAGCAAATCGCCGCTATTATTTACACGAGGAGGTAATAGCCTAAAAACATTATGAATTACAAAGCAAATGTTAATAATTCTGCTATGTCCATAACTTGGATTTTGCCTTCATTTCCAGTAGTTTTTACAGCGTCCTCAAGTGTCAAGAGACAGAAGGGGCAAGCTACAGCCAATATTTCGGCTCCAGTAGCAACGGCATCCTTAACACGATTTTCTGCTAAGCGTGGTCCTGGAATGTCGACCCACATTCTTCCGCCGCCGCCTTCGCAGCATAGGCTTCTTGCTCTTGAGCGGTCGAATTCTAACAGTGTTACTCCGGGTATGCTTTCAATGACTTTTCTGGGTTCTTCGTAGATGTTGTTTTGTTTTCCGAGGAAGCATGGGTCGTGATAGATAACTTTCTTTTTCAATTCTTTTGAGAAGGTTAATTTTTTGTCGTCAATTAGTTTTGCAAGCAGTTGCGAGTGATGTTGAACTTCAAAACTGTTTTGGTTGTAGCGGTTTTTGAAGGCATGAAAGCCGTGTGGACAATTTGTCACCGTCTGTTTTATGTTGTATTTGTTGAAGATTTTCATGTTCTCTTCCACCAGAAATTCGAATAGACCCTTTTCGCCCATGCCGTAAACTTCGCTTCCACAGCAGTTTTCCTCGTCGCCTAAAATGCCAAAATTTAAACCCGCCTTCTGGAAGCACGTTACAAGGCTTTTGGCTACATTTTGAACTCTAGGGTCGTAGGCTGAAGTGCAACCCACATAGTAAAGGATTTCTGCGCCTTGAGAAACATGCTTGACGTTTAAGCCTTGAGCCCATTCAGAACGTTTGCTGCGGATTCTAGCCCATGGATTTCCATTTTTGAATATGCTTTCAAGAGCGTCACGAATTGTTGGGGCAATTTGCCCTTCTTCAACAGCCATGCTTCGAATATCAATTAAAAATTCGTAGGGGTTAAGGTCTTTTGGGCATCTGACGCCGCAAGTGGAGCATGTTGTGCAACTCCACAACTCATTCTGCGGATGTATCGTCAACTTGCCCAAGGCGGAGACCTCTCGCATGTATCGTCTAATGTTCAGGTTAGCCTTTCTTGAAACTGGGCAAGAGCCAGTGCACATTCCACATTGAATACATTCGAGAAGCTTATGTTTTTGGACGAGTTCTTGAACGTTCATTTTATACATCACTTTTTGTTGCCTTTAAGGGTAAGATTTTTAATAAGTGTTTTCCTTCTATGAAACCAAACGCATCATAAAAACTGGAGATTAACGTCAATGGAGAAGAAATTGCCGAGAATTGGAATTTTTGTCTGCGAATGCGGCGGAAACATAGGCGATGTAGTAGACGTTAAAGCCGTTGTTGAAGCAGTTAAAAACTGGGAAGGCGTAATCACAGCAAAATACCACAAATATTTATGCAGCAAACCAGCTCAAGAAATGATACTTGAAGCCATAAAAAAAGAGAACCTTGACAGAGTAGTTGTTGCAAGCTGCACCCCAAGAATGCACCTAACAACTTTTCAGAACGTTCTCGAAAGGGCTGGCTTAAATCCGTACATGCTCGAGTTTGTAAACATAAGAGAACAAGATTCTTGGGTTCATGGAACCCACGGATTATCCCCAGAAGCCACAAAGAAGGCTATAAGCCTAATAAGAGGCGGATACGAGCGAAGCTTAGAGCTTGAACCTCTACAGCCTATAAGCGAAAAAGGTTCAAGAGAAATTCTCATAATAGGCGGAGGAATAGCAGGTATAACAGCAGCTCTTGAGCTTGGCTATTTAGGCTTTAAGGTTCACTTAGTGGAGAGAAAACCAAGCATAGGCGGCAACATGGCGAAGTTAACGAAAGTTTTTCCAACCTTGGACTGCGCCCAGTGCATACTCACACCGAGAATGGCTGAAGTTGGAAGAAATCCCAACGTGAAACTGCTGACTTATGCGGAAGTGCAAGAGGTTAGCGGAAGACCTGGCAATTATGCAGTTAAGGTTTTCATGAAGCCCCGAGGCGTGGATGTCGAGAAGTGCAGAAGTTGTGGTGTATGCGCAAAAGTTTGCCCCGTGTCTGTTCCAGATGAATTTAATGAGGGTTTATCTCAGCGAAAAGCGGCTTACATAGAGTTTCCGCAAGCAGTTCCATCGGCTTACACCATAGATTTTGAAGCTTGCACAAAATGTCGAAAGTGCGAGCAACTTTGTCCAGCTAAAGCCATAAACATAGATGACCCAGGCAAAACTGTTGAGTTAAATGTTGGAGCAATAATTTTGGCTACGGGCTATGAACTTTATGATGCGCATAAGTTGGAAATTTATGGGTATGGCAATTATAAAGACGTTATAACAATGATGGATTTGGAAAGACTCACCTCAGCCACTGGACCAACCGGCGGATTCGTTAAGCGTGCCGACGGAAGTGATGTGCGTAAAATGGCTATTGTTTTGTGTGCCGGTTCAAGGGATAAAAATTACATTCCCTATTGCAGTCGCATCTGCTGCATGTACTCGCTGAAGCAAGCCTTTGTGCTTAAGAAAATGTTAGGAATAGACGTCACAATCTATTACATTGACATAAGGGCTACGGGAAAGGGCTACGAAGACTTGTATTGGCGTGATCAGGAGGCTGGCGTCGTTTTTGTAAAGGGGAAAGTTGCTGAAATTTACAAGAACAACAATAATGGCAAGCTTGTTGTTTTGGCTGAAGACACACTGACTGGTGAAATGCGCGAAGATGAATATGACATGGTCGCCTTAGCCACGCCCATGGTTCCGCCAGAAGGGTTAAAAGGGTTGGCTGATAAGCTGAAGGTTCCATTAGGCGAGGACGGCTTTGTCACAGAGAAGCATCCGAAACTTGACCCAGTGGATACATTAGTTACTGGAATATTTGCCGGAGGCTGCGCTCTAAGCCCCAAAGATGTGCGAGACACTGTTTCTGACAGTTTAGGAGCAGCTGCTAAAGCCTCTTTGTTCCTTAAAAGCGATTACGTCACCACAAGCCCTGAGAAAGCTTTTGTGATTGCCGACTTGTGCAATGGCTGCAAAGCTTGCTTGCCCATTTGTCCAGTGAACGCCATAAGCATGCAAGAAAATAAAGCCAAAATTGACCCGTTTCAATGCATTGGTTGCGGCGCATGCATTCCAGTCTGTCCGCAGGAAGCTATTGATTTCAAGAATTCAACGAACAGGCAGATTATTGCTGAATTGCGAGGTGTTTTGGCTGATAAAGCGGCTGACGAGGTTAGGATTGTAGCCTTTGTTGATAAGAATGTGGGTTATACTGGCATGGATTTCCTAGGGCTTGACCGAGCAGTTTATCCCGAAAATGTTAGAATTGTGGCTGTTCCTTCAACCGCAATTTTGGGCTTGAAGCATCTGCTAATCGCTTTTGCCTTTGGCGCCGACGGAGTTCTCGTAATCGAAGGAAGCGAAGAAATCGATGAAAAATTCGCAAAGAAACGAATGATTGACATGACAAAAGAATTAGCGAAATACGGCGTTGAAAGCATGCGAGTACGTTACAGCTATGTCCCCCTGCCAGTTTACAAGAAAGCCGCTGAACTCTTCACAATGTTCACGGACAGAATCAAAAAGTTTGGTCCTTTAGCAGAAGAAAAACGCAAAGCGATAAAACAGCAATTGAAAATATGAAGTTTTCCCGCAAGGCGGATGATTCCTTAATGGTTCAGGAATGCGAGAAGTGTAAATTTGGAAAATGGGCATGTTAAAATTGTAGTTTCAAGTCGCAAAGTTTAATTTTCGTATTTAATGCAATACTCACAAGAGGGCTATCATAATGGTTACTTTGCATCTTGACAAAATTTTTAATCCAAAAAGCATTGCGATAATCGGCGCAAGCGACGAGGAAGGAAGCGTAGGCTATGCTTTAATGAAAAATTTTATCGATTTAGGTTTTGAGGGGAAAGTTTATCCCGTTAACATTCACAAAACTGAAATTTTAGGTTTAAAAGCTTACCAGTCTGTGGAGCAAATTCCAGAACCCGTAGACCTTGCAGTTATCGCAACTCCAGCCAAAACCGTTCCTGAAATTGTGGAGCAGTGCGGAAAAGCTGGAATAAAAGGTTTAATCATAATCAGCGCAGGCTTTAAGGAGGTTGGTGCAGAAGGCAAAGCTTTAGAGGATAAAATTCTTGAAATAAAAAACAAGTATGGTTTGCGCATTATTGGACCAAACTGTTTGGGCATAATCCGCCCAAGCGTAAAGCTGAATGCCACGTTTATTAACAAAACGCCGAAATCAGGCAACATAGCATTCATAAGCCAATCTGGAGCTTTAGGCTCAGCAATATTGGATTGGGCTATTCATGAAAACATTGGCTTCAGCAACTTCGTATCCGTAGGTTCAATGCTGGATGTGGATTTCGGCGATTTAATAGACTATTTTGGCACAGACCCAAAAACACGAAGCATATTAATGTATATAGAAGGATTAACAGACGCAAGAAAATTCATGTCAGCTGCCCGCCACTTCGCAAGAACAAAACCAGTAATCGTAGTTAAGGCGGGCAAATACACTGAAAGCGCGAAAGCTGCAGCCAGCCACACAGGCTCCCTTACAGGTGAAGACGTAATTTATGATGCAGCCTTTAAGCGTGCAGGAATCGTTCGCGTCGAAGAAATCGCTGACCTGTTCAACTGCGCCGAAGTTTTGGGCATGCAACCATTGCCAAACGGTCCAAACCTTGTCATTATAACGAATGCGGGCGGACCTGGAGTTATGGCTACAGATGCCCTCATAGCCAGAGGCGGAAAACTGGCGAAACTTAGCCCAAAAACAATGGAGTACCTTAACAGCATCTTGCCTCACTATTGGAGTAGAGGAAACCCCGTTGACATTTTGGGAGATGCCAAAGCAGACCGTTATAAGGCGGTTTTGGAAGCTTGCCTTAATGATGAAAATGTGGACGGCGTGGTAATCATTTACACTGCTCAAGCTGTGGCGGAACCAGTTGAAATTGCAAAAAGCATAGTTGAAGTGTGCAAAAACAGGGGTTACCAAAGCAAAACAATTCTAACCTCTTTTATGGGCACTGGGGCGGTGGAAGAGGCAAACAGAATCTTTAACCAAAACAGCATTCCCACATATTCCACTCCAGAACAGGCAGTTAAAACGTATCTTTACATGTACCAATACAAACGCAACCTTGAACTGCTTTATGAAACGCCTGAAGAATTGCCAGTTGATGTTGCGCCGCCAAAACGTCCAATTATGGTGATAATGAGGAACGCTGCAATGGAAAATCGTGAACTCTTAAATGAAGCAGAAGCCAAAAAATTATTGGAATATTACGACTTTCCAGTTGTAAAAACTGCAGTGGCTAAAACACCAGAAGAAGCCGCAGCCATAGCGTTGCAAATTGGCTATCCAGTGGTTCTCAAGATTTTATCCCCCCAAATTATTCATAAAACCGAAGCAGGTGGCGTAATTCTTGACATAAACTCTGAGGCTGAGCTTAGAGAGGCTTTCGAATGCGTTATAGAAAGAGCGAAAAAGTATAACCCCAACGCTGAAATTTTAGGCGTCACGGTTCAGCCAATGGTAAAAAAGCGTGGATATGAAGTAATAGTTGGGGCAAAGACAGACCCGCTCTTTGGTCCAGTAATCCTATTCGGAATGGGCGGCATAGGCGTAGAACTCTTCAAAGACTTTTCCATTGGACTTCCACCATTAAACCAGACTTTAGTTAGAAGGCTTATGGAAGAAACCAAGGTTTATCAACTTTTGAAAGGCTACAGGAATGTGCCTCCAGCCAACCTTAAACTCCTTGAAGAATTAATAGTTCGCTTCTCCCAGCTTCTCATAGACTTTCCACAGCTCAAAGAGGTTGACATCAATCCACTGCTCATAGACGAAAATGATGCATCAATAATCGACGCTAGAATAGTTATTGATAGAGAGAAAATATTCCAGAAACTTGAGCCTCACCAGCATCTAGTAATAAGTCCGTATCCTAAGAAATATGAAACTTTGTGGAAAATGCGGGACGGGCGCACGGTTCTGCTTCGCCCAATAAAACCTGAAGATGAACCTTTGTGGCTGGAAATGTTTAGGAATTTCTCTGAGGAATCAATACGCTTTAGGTTCTTCCAAATAATCAAAGATACGCCCCATGAAGTGCGTGTGAGATACTGCAATATTGATTATGATAGGGAAATAGCCATAGTTGCGGAACTAACCGAAAATGGACAGAGAAAGATACTCGGCGTTGTCAGAGTAAGTTTAGAGCCAGACAGAAAAAGCGGCGAAATAGCCTTCATAGTTGCCGATCCATGGCAAGGCTTAGGCTTAGGAACAAAAATGGTGGATTATACCATTGAAATCTGCAAAGACATGGGAGTTGAAACCATTTACGGCATAATGCTTCCGGACAATCATAGGGCAATAAACCTTACAAGGAAAATGGGATTTACGCTAAAATACATGGATGATGGCACAGTTAAGGGAATTCTCAATCTAAAAGAAGAGGAATCATCAACTCAATGTCAAAAAACGGAAAAGCTTCAAGAGGAAACGCAAAATTTAGCAGCACTTTCTGAACAAAAAGGGCGGGGAGAAGAAGCTGAAGCTGTTAGCGGTTGAGCTTATACGTTAAACCTAATTTAAAGTAACTTCATAGTTTTTTCTCTATTTACTAACGGCTAAATTTAAATTATAGGAATATAATATCAATTTTCCATTCAAAATAAGTTGGTGCGGAGATGGAGAAGCTAAAATTCGCATTTTATTGGGCTGCAAGTTGTGGAGGCTGTGAAATAGCTGTTTTAGATATAAATGAGAAAATCCTTGACGTAGTAGCAAAAGCAGACATAGTTTTCTGGCCTGTTGCCATGGACATTAAATATAAGGATGTTGAAAACATGCCAGACGAAAGCATAGACGTATGCTTCTTTAATGGTGCAATAAGGACTGAAGAAAATGAAGAAATGGCTAAACTTTTAAGGCGTAAATCAAAAGTTCTTGTGGCTTTCGGTTCATGCGCATGCGACGGATGCGTTATAGGACTTGGAAACCTATGGAATAAGCGAAAAATCTTTGAAAGGGCATACTTTGAGACTCCTTCAACAAAAAACCCGCAGTTGGTCACTCCTCAAACCCGCCTGAAAGTCAAGGAAGGCGAACTTGAACTCCCAGAGTTTTACGATACTGTCAAAACTTTAGCTCAAACCGTTAATGTTGACTATTTCATTTCAGGTTGTCCACCGCCAGTTCCAAGAATAATTGAAGCCTTAGAAGCCATAGTAAGCGGAAAATTACCTTCGAAAGGCTCAAGTTTCTTGTTAAATAAATCTGTATGCGACGAATGTCCAAGAGAGAAAAAGGACAGAAAAATCACGCAAATAAAAAGAATCTACGAAATAAATGACGATTTCAAAACATGCTTCCTAGACCAAGGCGTAATATGCATGGGACCAGCCACAAGAGGCGGATGCGGCGCACAGTGCCTAAAGGCAAATGTGCCATGCACTGGATGCGGCGGACCAACGCCAAGAGTGACAGACCAAGGCGCCGCAATGATAAGCGCCTTTGCATCAATAGCCGCAGACCCAAAAGTCATCGAGCAAATTGTGGATCCTGTTGGAACTTTCTACAAGTATTCTTTGGCTAATTCTATTCTGCGGAGGAAGGTGAAATAGAATGAAGGAAATAGTCATAAACCCAATTACAAGGCTTGAGGGACACGGAAAAATAACAATATTCCTGAACGATGAGGGAAACGTAGAGGAAGCCTACTTCCAAGTTCCAGAATTAAGAGGCTTCGAGAGATTCTGCGAGGGAAGAAGGGCTGAAGACTTACCAATAATAACAACAAGAATCTGCGGCGTATGTCCAGTTGCACATCACATGGCAGGCGCAAAAGCTTTAGATGCAGCATTCAATGTTGAGCCAACAGAAACAGCCAAAAAACTCCGCGAGCTCATGTATTGCGGCTACTTTATTTACGACCACACACTGCACTTCTACTATTTAGGCGGACCAGACTTCGTCGTAGGGCCAAACGCGCCGCCAGAAAAGCGAAACGTTTTAGGCGTCATAGAAAAAGCTGGACTTGAAATTGGTAAGGAAGTCATAAAGCACAGGGCTTACGGGCAAAAGATAACGGAGATTCTGGGCGGGAAGGCAACGCATCCGGTTAGCGCTTGCATACCGGGAGGCGTTTCAAAGCCACTCTCTGAAGAGGAGCGGCGAGAAATTGAAAATATGGTGAGAAGCTGCCTTGAATTCGCAAAATTCAGCCTAAAACTCTTCGACGACATAGTGCTGAAAAACACGGATTATGTGAATCTGATAAAAAGCGAAGCCTACAAGTTGCAAACCTATTACATGGGCTTGGTTGACAAAAATAACCATGTAAACTTCTACGACGGCGATGTACGTGTTGTTGACCCATATGGGAAAGAATTTGTGAGATTCAAACCGAAAGAATACCTAGATGTGGTTGAAGAGCATGTGGAGCCATGGACATATGTGAAACTGCCATACTTAAAGAAAATTGGATGGAAAGGCTTGGTTGGCGGACCGCAAAGCGGGCTTTACCGTGTTGGACCGCTTGGAAGGCTTAACGCTGCAGATGGCATGGCAACCCCGTTGGCACAGGCTGAATATGAAAGGATGTACAAAACCCTCGGCGGAAAACCAGTCCACAACACTTTAGCTTATCACTGGGCTAGGCTTATAGAGCTTTTATACGCTGCTGAACGTGCATTAGCGCTTGTAACAGATCCTGAAATAACAAGCAAGGATATTAGGAATAAGCCTGGAAAGCCAGGTGAAGGCGTTGGCATAGTTGAGGCTGCACGTGGAACGCTTATCCACCATTACATACTTGACGAGAAAGCCTTAGCCAAAAAAGTCAACCTCATCGTGGCTACAACACATAACGCGCCAAGCATATGCATATCAATAAAGAACGCGGCGAAGGCGCTGATAAAAGAGGGAAGCGTCACTGATGGAATATTGAACATGGTTGAGATGGCTTTTAGGGCTTACGACCCATGCTTCGCATGCGCCACGCATTTTGCGGTTGGACAAATGCCAATGGAAATTGAAATTTACGATCATAAGAGGCAGTTAATTAGGGAAATAAAAAGGTGAGTGGAAAATGGAAGAAGCCAAAATTGGAGTATTCCTCTCCGACTGTGGAAAACAGCTAACGGAAATCCTAAACTTCGAGGAAATAGCGGGCTACTTGAAAAAAGTTCCACAAGTCTCTCTTGTGGATGTTGGAAGCGAATTCTGGCGAGGTCAAGGGCTTAAAACAATAGTGGACGCTGTGAAAAACAGAAAAATAAACCGCGTTGTCGTTGCAGAAAGCATCCCCAAACTTGGCGAAATAAACATAGTTGAAGCCTTGGAAAAAGCTGGACTTAACCCAAACTTTGTGGAAGTCATCGACATAAAAGATCACTGCGCATGGCCACATAGAGACTCTCCAAAGGAAGCCACTGAAAAGGCGAAGGCTATGCTCCTAGCCGCAACGGAACGTGTCAAACTTGCAGAGCCAATAGAGAAACTTGAATTTCCAGCCGTAAAATCCGTCCTAATCATAGGCGGCGGACTGGCAGGAATGCAGGCAGCCGAAGATCTGGCGGACATGGGCTTTGAAGTCTACCTAGTTGAGAAGGAACCATTCCTAGGCGGATTAGCCGCAAAGGCTGGAAGGTTTTTCCCAACCGACGACTGTGCAATATGCATTCAGTCGCCCGCTTCAGACATCAAAACAATAACGCACACTTCACGGAAATGTGTCTACCGTTCTGGCTTCTCGGAGATTCCAAACCTAAACGTGCTGACAAACTCTAGAATCTTAAAAGTTGAAGGTGCGCCTGGAAACTATAAGGTTACCGTTGAAAGAAAACCGCGATATGTTAACGAGGAAAAATGTGTTGCATGCGACTTATGTGCGTCTGTCTGTCCCGTTGAAGTTCCAGACGATTATAATGCGCGGCTGAAAAATCGAAAGGCAATTTACATAAACATGCCGCTTGTTTACCCGCCAGTCTACGTCATAGACGCTGAAGCATGCAAATTTGAAGAGTGTGCGAAATGCGTTAAAGTTTGTCCAACAAAGGCGATTGAGCTGAACCAGAAGAGCAAGAAGGTTATGCTTAATGTGGGCAGTATCATAGTTGCCACTGGCTTTAGGGAATATGACCCAAGCGTGATAAAGGAGTATCATTACGGTGAATATCCAGACGTTATAACGCAGCTTGAACTTGCGAGGATGATTGACGGTTTCGGACCAACAAAGGGCATGATAATTCGACCTTCAGACAAGAAACCAGCAAAAAGGATAGTTTTCATCCAATGCGTGGGCTCTAGAGATAGACGTTGGAACCCCTACTGCTCAAGCATTTGCTGCATGATATCGCTGAAACATGCCACGCTTATCAAGTCGGCTTATCCCGACGCTGACATAACAATATGTTACATCGATATTAGAACAACTGGAAGGGAACACGAATACTATTATGAACGTGCAAGAGAAATGGGAATAAAATTTGTCAAGGGGAGGCCGACAGAAATCCTGCATGATCCAGAAGCAGATCTCCTAATAGTTGATGTTGAAGATGAGCTGTTAAGAAGATTCTTGGAATTAGAGGCTGATCTTGTAGTTTTGTCACCTGCAATGGTGCCACTTGAAGACGCGAAACAACTCGCGGAAATGTTGGGCTTGGAACTGGACGAGGATGGCTTCTTTAAGGAATACAACGCGAAACTTCGACCTACGGAAACGAAGAAGAGGGGCATACTCATATGCGGCGGGGCAACGTTTCCAAAAGATGCACCTACAACATCACTTCAAGCTCACTCAGCAGCGGTTAAGGCTGCAAAGTTCCTACTCAATGGCAAAATAGTCAAAGACCAGAAAACAGCCTATGTAAATGAGGATTACTGCGGAGACTGCGAATTCTGCCCAGTAACCTGCCCCTATGGAGCAATAACTCTAACAGAAAAAGCTGATGGACACATTGTTGCGCATGTTGACGACTTATTATGCGAGGGCTGTGGCGTCTGCGTGGGCACGTGTCCAGTAGGCGCAATAGAACTTCGCCACTTGAAGCCAAGCCAGATTTCAGCACAGATGAAAGCGTTATTATCTTTTAATGGGGCGTCAAAGCCTTTAATTTTGGCTTTCTGCTGCTCCGAATGCGGTCACGCTGCGGTTGACTCTTCTGGAATGGCTATGCTGAAGTATCCAGCAAACATAAGGATAATGCGAGTTCCATGCATGGGCATTCTACAAGTTCAGCAGATACTTGAAGCCTTCAAGGCTGGCGCTCAAGGAGTGATGGTTGTGGGATGCAAGCCAGACGGTTGCCACTATGAGGTTGGAAGCCAAAAGGCACAAAAGAAGGTGGAGCTTGCAAAAATCCTGCTGAAGGAGTATGGAATAGAGCCAGAACGCCTTGAAATGTTCAACATGGTTTACATAGAAGGCGACAAGTTCGCCGAAGCTGCAAGAACAATGACTGAGAGAATAGAGAAGCTAGGTTCACTGCAACTAGCCTAAACCATTAGGGGAGAATAAACGCCATGGCAGAGGAAACACAAAAGAAACCATCCACAATAGACTTTGCTAAGGAAATTACAAGCAGACTTGGCGGAGAAACAATAACCCTATGCTATCAGTGTGGGACATGCGCCGCAAGCTGTCCAGTGGCAAAAATAACAGAAAAATACAATCCGCGGGAAGTCATTAGGTTGGCGCTTCTTGGGTTAAGGGATGAAGTCTTATCAGGAAATGCCATATGGCTCTGTTCTTCATGCTATAACTGCCAAGAACGTTGCCCACAAAAGGTCGAAATAGCCGACGTAATTTACGCCTTAAGAAATATAGCCATCCGCGAGGGAAACATACCAAACATTTACTCTGAATTTGCAGCTGGGCTCACAAGCGAGGGGCGCATAGTTCCAATATCCAAATTCCTTGAAAAGAAGCGGGCAGAATACGGTTTGCCACCGCTTAAGCCAGCAGGCGTTGAAGCCGTGAGGAAAATTCTTTCGGCAACGGGGTTTGACAAAATCCAGTTTAAGAAGGGTGAAACGCAATGACAAGCTACGCTTTATTTTTAGGCTGCACAATACCTGCTCGGCAACCACATTATGAACTTGCAGCACGAAAATCCCTAACAAAACTTGGAATAGAACTCGTGGATTTGGAAAATATGACGTGCTGCGCTCCGCCACCTTTGCAGTCAATAGACCTAGAAACAAGCTTGGCGATTGCAGCGTACAACATCTGCCTAGCCGAAGAAGCAGATCTTAACATCGTTACTTTGTGCACGGGATGCTTCGAATCACTTGCAATGGCAAACGCCCTTCTAAAGGAAAAGAAAGAGCTAAGGGAGCGAGTTAACAAAATCCTTCTAAATGTTGGAAAAGAATTCAAGGGAAACAAGGAAGTGCGGCACTACCTCCAAGTTTTGATAAATGATATTGGCTTAAACGACCTAAAGAAAAACGTAACGAAGCCGCTGAGCAAACTTAAGGTTGCAGCCTTTTCTGGTTGCCACCTTCTTAGACCAAGCGCCCTTCTAAGGTTTGACGACCCAGAGCGCCCGAAAATATTTGACAATTTGGTTGAGGCTATAGGTGCTGAAAGCATTTGGTACAAGAATAAGCTCAAATGTTGTGGCGGTCTTTTGAGGGGTTATGCTGATGATGTGGCTTTAGCCATAGCAAGAGACAAAATCGTTAACGCCTCTAGAGCTGGAGCCGACTGCATTTCAACACTTTGTCCATTCTGCTTCCTAACGTTAGACCTTGGGCAAATGCTGATAAAAACCACATATAAGGAAGAGTACAACATACCAGTGATACACTACGCTGAACTTTTAAGCATAAGCATGGGAGTAAACCCAAAAGAGCTCGCACTCGACTTTCACAAAGTGAAACTAGACTCAGTTCTCAGCAAAATAGGCTGAAATCGGCTCCACTCCACTTTTGTTCATTTCTTTTTCCAAAATTGCTGAATAAGTATTTAATAGTGCAAAGCATAATTTCAATTTTGGGAATAAGTTATGAAGGTAACAGCCCTTAAAGAGCATAAGTGCTTTTGTTGTGGAGCCACCATAAAAAAGGGTGAGGAATGCTTCGCATTTTTCGTAAATCCATCAAACCCAAGCAAAAGCGAGTTTGACGTAATTTACACTTGTATAAAATGCAGCGAAGAAGAAAGGTGCAGAGTTAGAATAAAGCGAAGAGAAGAAACTTAACAATAAACTCTATCTGCTTTAGCGGTTTTCTTTTGGAATCTCTATTTCAAAGGCTTCGTTGTTATTACATTTTGTAATCATGTTTTCAATTTTTAGGTGGTCAACTGGAAGAGTTAACTTTCTACACTCGTCGACGCAAACTTCGTTTCCTTCATCATTTTTGTGGCATACTTTATTGCAGATTTCTATTCCATCCACGTCCGTGTGGATTGTTAATTTTTGGTCTTTGCATCGGCATTGTACAAGAATCTTAACGTAATTCTCATCCTCAAAAACATCTATCAAAGGCTCCTCAAGCTGCGGCAGCGGAATCAAATGCTTCACTGGACTTGGTTCCACTTGTTCGCTGATTACATATTTCTTGTAAAGGAGTTTCTCCATGGGCTCCACAACAAGGTCGCTTCTATTTTCCGCTTCGCCTTCAACAATCTTCTTTACTAAAACCCTGCAGAAAACATCTATGTTCCGAAGGGCTTCCTCAAAATCGCTCATCTATTTCAAGCCCCTTTTCCTCGTATTTATAATATTTACATCTAGCCATTTAAGGCTTCTTATGTTACAAATAAATTATAACTGGCGCAGATTTTATTGTTTCTCCCTTATTGCTAACGGAATGGAACGTGCATGTCTAACGACCCGAATAATGTCTTCCACATCTTTTTTCGGCTGTTCCAAAGCTCTGTTTATAGCTATGTCAGCAATTGTTGCTCCTTTATCTGCAATTTTAGTTAAACATGAAATGTAAGCCCTTAAATATGGAATTTCAGGGGCTTCCCGCATTAGTCTTTCAGCTTCTATTTCAAGCACATCCTTCATTTCTAAAACGCCATTAGCTACGCGAAGGTCTCGTGTGAAAATGCAGTCTAAAGCTTTCTGGAATATTGTTTGGGCTAACTCGCCGATGTGGCATATTCTTTGTACGATGTCCGCTGGAATTCTCTTCCGATAAACTTTAAGCTCAACAATTTTTTTGGCTACGTCTTCGGAGTAATCTGCAATTAACTCTAAATATTGAAGTATTAGACGTGTGGCAGGAATGAAAAGAACGTCTGTTGCGCCTATCTGTTCAGCGATTTCTGGTTTAGTCTGCGCAGAAAGGAGTAAACGAACTGCAAGGTAATAAATTGTGTCAGCTTCATCTTCGCGGCTAATTGTCTCCATTGCCAAGTCTTCATTGTTTTCCGAAAATGCTTGCATCGCCTCTGAAAGTATCGTTGACGCAATTAAGGACAAACGTCTGATAAGCATGTCAAGTTTGAATTTTGATGGGTCAACGGAGCATTGTAAAAGGATATTTTTTGGAGTTTCTTCCAGAATTCCGAGCCCAATGAGTTTTGGAACGATTCCTCTAATCTCGTCCACATGCGCTTTACTTATTCTTGTTGATGACACTACTCTTAAGACGTCTCGTCCAAGAATGTAGCTTCCAACAATTATTCTTTCCAGCATGCCTTTTTCGTCGCAGGCATCAGCGTTTATAATGTATTCTTCTGCTTCTTCTTTTATGGCAAATTGGCTTGGCATTATTTTTAGTGTGCCATCTCTTTCTGGCATGATGAAAACAAGGTCTCCCGGGTTGATGTTGTTTTGCTTTGCCCATTCGCTTGGAAGTGACACTGTTAAGGTTGAATATCCCACTTTTTGCACTTTTCTACTTTCCAAAAGGTTCACCGTCTATATGGTATTTACTGTACATGCTTTTCTATGCTTAGCCTATATTTTTCTGTTTCTATTATAGCGAAACAAAGCTTATTAGGCTTCCAAACATTGTAGTTTTGCAGATATGGGAGATTTCGAATTTGGAGAAACCAATTAGAAGTTTGGCGAAGGCTATTTCATGGCGTATTGTTGCAACATTGACAACGGTGTTTTTGGTGGTTTTATTTAGCAAAGATTGGGCTTTGGGCAGTGTGGTTGGCATTTCCGAGCTTATTTTGAAAACTGTTGTTTACTATTTTCATGAACGCCTTTGGAACTTATTGAATTTTGGTAGAAAATCAAAAGTTAGTTGAAAGAACTTCATTGCTTTTTTATTTATGGTATTTACTATAATATAAAATATATGCATCAAGTATATATTTTTAATTTATGTTATATATGATTCAGACGTAAAGGAGGGTGATGGAAAATGTCTGAATGGAAAACCGTAAGCATAAGGCAAGAATTGATAAAGCAGATTGAAGAAGCAATCAAAACAGGACGCTATAGAAGCATATCAGAATTTGTTTCAGAAGCCATCCGCCTACGCTTAGAAGACTTAATGCGTGCAGAAGGAATACCAGCAGAAAAACGCAAGGAGCTACTCCTAACACCAGAACTGCTCTTATACACGCCAAAACACACGTGGGCACAGGTAACACCAGAAGGAAACATCCGCGTCGGCTTATCTGACTACGCCCAAAGACACTTGAAGGGTATAGCAAACATAATGACAGAACCTGTTGGAAAGGAAATAGGCCACATGGAACCCTTCGGTGTTGCAGAAACATGGATGTTCATGTTTGATCTTTACGCGCCGGTGAGTGGCAAAATAGTTAAAGTCAATGAGAAATTGAAGAACGAGCCTAACATCATAAACGAAGACCCATATAATGAAGGATGGATTGTTGAAATAAAACCCAAAAACTCTTTGGTTTTGGAGCAGGAGCTTAAAAAATTGCTAAGCGCAAGGGAATACAATAAGTGGATAGGCAAACTCGAAGGACGATTGCGTGAATAATCATTTTCTTTTTTTATTTCTGTTTTCATTTTAGATGCGTCACATTTGCATTAAACATAACTTAGATGGCTTAATATATCGCCTCACAAAACTTTACATAGGTAAAGCTGGTTTAACAATGGCAACCAACATCCAAACAAAAGTGAGGAAACTTCCGCCATGCCGTGCTGCATGTCCAGCTCATGTTAACGTTCAAGGATACGTCGCACTGATACAGATGGGAAAGTTCAAGGAAGCCGTCGAAATTATAAGAAGAGACATGCCATTCCCAGCAATATGTGGAAGAGTATGCTTCAGCCCATGCGAAGATGCTTGCGCAAGAACCAATGTTGACCAAGCAGTAGCAATACGCGCATTAAAAAGACTCGTCGCCGACATTGAAAGAGAAACTGGAAGGGTGAAACCAGAACCAATACCGAAAAAATACAGCCAAAAAATCGCCATAATAGGTGCAGGTCCCGCAGGTTTAACAGCAGCCTATGAACTTGCAAAACTTGGTTATCCAGTTACAGTTTTCGAACGAATGAGTGAAGCCGGAGGCATGATGCGTTACTGCATACCAGAGTTTCGCCTTGAAAAATTTGTTGTAGCTAATGAAATAGCCTACATAAAAGATTTAGGCGTAGAAATCAAGACAGGCGTAGAATTTGGAAAGGATATAACCATTCAAAGTCTGCAAAATGAAGGGTACAAGGCTATTTTCATAGCCATTGGAACACAGCTTGGCATGAGACTAAATGTGCTAGGAGAAGATTTGGAAGGTGTAATAAACGCTGTTGACTTTTTGAGAGCTGTGAATCTTGGAAAACATGTTGAAGTTGGAGAAAAAGTTGCGGTTGTTGGTGGTGGAAACACAGCTATTGATGCCGCTAGAACCGCGAAAAAGCTTGGCGCAAAAGAAGTTGTGGTATTGTATAGGCGTTCCCGCGAGGAAATGCCAGCTCTACCCCACGAAGTTGAATTAGCTGAGAAAGATGGCATAAAGTTCAATTTTCTCGTTGCACCGAAGCAGATTTTAGGTGAAAATGGCAAGGTTAAAGCCATTGAATGTTTAAGAATGCGGTTAGGTGAACCGGACGAAAGTGGGAGAAGACGCCCAATTCCAATAAGCTTCTCTGAACATCAATATGAAGTTGACACAGTAATCCCAGCCCTCGGACAAGTGGCAGAAATTTCATGCTTACCAAAAGATCTTCTAAGTAAGGAAGCAAAAGCTCCATCATTAAAAGTTGACCCCGCAACGCTAGAGACGAACATGCTAGGCGTCTTTGCAGGCGGCGACATAGCAACAGGACCAGCCAGCATAATTGAAGCCGTGGGTGCTGGAAAAAGGGCAGCCGTTTCAATTCATCGTTATCTTCAAGGAATGGATTTACGAAGTGGAAGAGAAGAAGTTGAGGAAACAACTTGGGTTAAAAACTGGGGATACATTAACAAAAAAGAACGCCGGTATGAACCTCCCGTGGAGAAACCAAGAGTAAGTTTTGAGGAGGCAAGGGAATACTTAGAAAGGGTAAAACAGCAAGCAATGTTTGAAGCTTTTCGCTGTTTGGAATGTGGACCATGCGCAGAATGCTTGGCAAACTTGGAATTATGCGAGGGAGATAAGGCTGTTGTTGATGAAAGCCTCTGCATAGGCTGCAATGTCTGCGCAGTTGTTTGTCCTTTTGGAGCAATTAAAAAGAACGAAAAAGAAATCGCCCAAGTGAACGAAGACCTTTGCAAAGGATGCGGAATTTGTGCGGCAAGATGCCCAGAACAAGCCATAACAATGAAGAAACAGCCAAACGAGAGAATTCTAAGCCTTGCTTTAGCAACAATTAAGAGGTGATAATGATGGAATCTGGCAAATATAAAATTGTTTGTTTCATGTGCAACTGGGCTTTCTGCCAAGATGAAATGCGAATTCCACCAGATGTGAATGTTGTTCGTGTAATGTGTATTGGACGATTAGATCCCGCTATAATTCTGGAAATGTTTGAAAATGGTGTGGACGGCGTCATGATGGTTGGTTGCAAGCCGCCAGACTGCCACTATGTTGATGGAAACCTTCAAGCAGAACGTGCTGTCAAAATGTTAAGAAAACTTCTTAAATTGACTGGTTTAGAAACGGAACGCCTAAAGCTCCTTTGGTATTCTCCCACAGATGAGAAAAGTTTTGGCAGTTACGCTAAAAAATTCTTACAAGAAGTGAAAGGACTTGGCTTTTCTCCATTAAGAAGTGAGAAGCCGAAATCTAATTTATTGGTTAACGTTTCAGCTGCCAAAAACGCTGCCTCAGACTTTAGGCTTAGGGTTTTGCTTGGAAGAGAAAAAGAGCTGACGGAAGGCGTGAATGTTTACGGCGAAAAATTATTAGCAGAAGAGTTTGATGCATTATTGGACGAAATTGCAACGGAAGAATTTGTTCGACATAAAATCCATGTCTTAACCAAAACTGAACCTCTTTCTGTAAAAGCTTTAGCCGAGGCTCTTGAAATGAAAACTGCAAATGTTCTTAGGCATATTGTGAACATGCGCAGGAAAAACATGATAGCCCTAGACCATGTGGAGGGTACAACGCCGCTTTATAGAGCATTGGAGGTTAAATAAATGGCAGAAGAGAAAGTTGGAGCAGTTCTTGTTGTCGGCGGAGGAGTAGCTGGAATCCAAGCGTCGCTGGATTTAGCAGATTCGGGGTTCAAAGTATATTTAATTGATGAAAAGGCAAGTATCGGCGGAGTGATGGCTCAGCTTGACAAAACATTTCCAACAAATGATTGTTCAATGTGCATTTTATCGCCTAAGCTTGTGGCAACTGGAAGACATCCAAACATTACGATATTAACAAATGCGGAAATATTGGGTTTGAGGGGCGAGGCTGGAAACTTCGAAGTGAAACTTCGAAAGCGTAGCCGTTACATAATCGAAGATAAATGCAACGGATGCGGCTTATGCGCACAAAAATGCCCAATTGAAGCAGTAGACATGTATAATGAGGGCTTAAGCGAAAGAAGCGCAATTTACGTGGATTATCCCCAAGCGGTTCCACTAAAATATAAGATTGACCGCGAAAAATGCATTGGATGTGGAACATGCTACGAAATCTGCAAAGCAAAAGCCGTAGCATATGACCAGCAAGACAGTGAAGCAACACTAAAAGTAGGCTCAATAATACTTGCATTGGGATTTGAACCCTTCGACGCCAGATTAAAAAGCGAATATGGTTATGGACGCTATCCAAACGTGGTTACAAGCATAGAATTTGAACGTATCCTAAGCGCCTCTGGACCTTATGGAGGGCTCGTTTTAAGACCTTCGGACGGCGATATTCCAAAGAAAATAGCCTTTATTCAATGTGTTGGCTCTCGTGATTATAAGCTTGGAAATAATTATTGTTCTGCTGCATGTTGCATGTATGGAATGAAAGAGGCAGTAATAGCCAAAGAACACACGCCGACAAGGTTGGATGCCACAATTTTCTATATGGATTTGAGGGCATATGGAAAAGAATTTGATGCTTACTATAACAGGGCAAAGGAAGAGTGGGGGATACGTTTTGTAAGGTCAAGAGTAGCCTCAATAACAGAAGATCCGTTTACTGGAAACCTTTTCGTTCATTACGTGGAAGATGAGAAGCCTAAAACAGAAGAATTCGACATGGTTGTCCTATCCATAGGCATGCAACCACCAGAAAATGTTGAGAAAATAGCCAAAATCCTTGGCATAGAGCTTAACAAATACAAGTTTTGTGAAACAAAGACTTTTTCACCATTAGAAACATCCAAACCCGGCGTGTTCGTCTGCGGAGCTTTTAGTGCACCAAAGGATATTCCTGAAAGTGTTGCCCAAGCAAGTGGTGCAGCAGCAAAGGCAATGAGTATTATTGCCAGCGAAAGGGGAAAGCTTGTAGCGGTTAAGGAATATCCGCCAGAAAGGGACATCAGCCAAGAAGAACCCCGCATAGGTGTTTTTGTCTGTCATTGTGGAATCAACATAGGCGGGGTTGTTAACGTTCCAGAAGTGGTTGAATATGCAAAAACTTTGCCAAACGTGGTTTACGCTGAGGCTAACCTATACACGTGCTCCCAAGACACTCAGAAACTAATTAGAGAAAAAATCAAACAATACAATCTCAACCGTGTTGTTGTAGCTTCCTGCACGCCAAGAACCCATGAGCCATTGTTTAGAGAAACAGTTCAAGAGGCTGGCTTAAACCCCTACTTGTTTGAGATGGCAAACATCAGAGACCAATGCAGTTGGGTGCACATGCATGAACCAAAAGAGGCAACAGAAAAAGCAAAAGACCTTGTCCGCTCTGTTGTGGCAAAAGCCAAACTTCTGAAACCATTGAAAAAGCCCGAGATAAGAGTAACACCAGTGGGCTTAATCATAGGCGGAGGCATCTCTGGAATGACAGCAGCCATAGAACTGGCAAAACAGGGATTTGAAGTGCATCTTGTTGAAAGAGAAAAGGAGTTAGGCGGGCACCTCCGCAAAATTCACTATTTGTTAGAAGGAGATAACCCCAAAGAAAGGTTAGATGCGCTAATAAAAGATGTTATGGAAAATGATAAGATACATGTCCACTTAGAATCGGAAGTGGCGGAAATAAACGGATTTGTTGGCAATTTCAAATCAAAAATAAAGCATCAAAATGGCAAGGAAGAGGAAATTGAACATGGCATAGTAATAGTTGCAACAGGCGCAACAGAATACAAGCCCACAGAATACCTTTACGGCAAAGACCCACGAGTTATGACACAGCATGAGTTGGAGGAGAAAATTGCGAACGGCGATTTTAAGGCTAAAACTGTTGTTATGATTCAATGTGTTGGAGCAAGAAATGAGGAAAGACCCAACTGTGCAAGAATCTGCTGTGGACAAGCAATAAAGAACGCCTTAAAAATTAAGGAGATAAGCCCAGAAACAGAAGTTTACGTTTTGTATAAAGATATTCGCTCCTATGGCTTTAAGGAAGACTATTACCGCAAAGCCTCAGAAAAAGGGGTACTATTCATAAATTATGAGGATGGCAGAAAGCCTCAAGTTGTGAATGGGAAAGGAAAATTGGAAGTAACTTTCTGGGAGCCCGTGATAAAGCAAGAAGTAACTATTGAACCAGACTTTGTAATTTTAAGCGCAGCCACAATCCCCAATCCAGACAACAAACGGGTGGCAGAAATGCTTAAAGTGCCACTAACAAAAGACGGCTTCTTTTTAGAGGCGCATATGAAACTCAGACCCGTCGACTTTGCAACAGACGGCGTTTTTCTATGCGGAATGGCGCACTCACCAAAATATATAGACGAAAGCATAGCACAAGCGTGCGCTGCAGCAGCAAGAGCCACAACCATACTTTCAAAGCCAACACTTGAAATGGAAGGAATCGTGGCAAGCGTAAACGAAGATTTATGTAGTGGTTGTAGAATTTGTGAATATCTATGCCCATACGGGGCAATAGAGATGAAGGAAAAAGACGATAAGCTCGTTGCGCACGTAATTGAAGCCCTATGCAAAGGCTGCGGCGCCTGTGGCACAGCCTGTCCAACAAAAGCCATAACCATGGGACATTTCACAACAGAAGAAATAGTAGCTCAAGTTAAGGCTGCATTGTTGGAGGTTAAGGCATGAGTGAAAAAACAGAATTTGAACCGAAAATAATTGGCTTCCTATGCAATTGGTGCGCTTATGCAGGCGCAGACCTAGCCGGAGTAAGCAGAATTCAATATCCACCCAACATTAGAATAATACGTGTCATGTGCAGTGGCAGAATTGACCCCGTATTTATTCTTGAAGCCTTGAAGGACGGCGCAGATGGAGTGCTTGTTGCTGGATGTCACTTGCCGTCAGACTGCCATTATATTAGTGGGAACTTCAAAGCTTTAAGAAGGATAACTCTATTAAAGAAGGTTCTCCAAGATTTCGGAATTGAACCTGAACGTGTGCGGTTAGAATGGGTTTCTGCAAGCGAAGGAGACAGGTTTGCCGCCATTGTTCGGGACATGGTTGAACAAATAAAAAAGCTTGGACCGAGCCCGTTGAAAATGGGAGGAAAACAAGGTGAGTGAAACACAAGAATATGTTCCAAGCGTTATAAAAGCTAAAGAAATGAACCCGAAATTCAAGTATGAAATGAGCAAGAAGCATGGCGCAGAAAGACTAATGCTCTGTTTCCAATGTGGAACATGTACGGCTGATTGTCCAATTTCAAGGTTCAGCGACTTCTACAGACCGAGAAAAATAGCGAGAATGGTGCAGTTGGGACTGAAAGATAGGCTTCTATCAGATGAAGCCCTTTGGCTGTGCTCATCCTGTTTCACATGCGTTGACCACTGTCCACAAGGAGTGGAAATCGCTGGCATTGTGTGTGTTTTAAGAAACCTATCAGTGAAGGAAAGGGGCGTCATGCCACTGGTTTACAGAGAACTCGCCTCTAACCTTCTGAAGGGAGGATACGTATACGAAATTGTGGAATCACGCCACAAAAAGAGGGCGGAGCTTGGGCTTCCACCGTTGCCAAAGCCGAATCTTGAAGAAATTGCAAAAATCTTCGAAGTTACTGGTTCTTCGAAAATTCTTGAAAATGTGAAAACTTTTGAGAAGGTGAAAAGCTGAATTGCCAAAACCAAAATATTTGATATTTCTTGGATGCGTTATCCCTTATAGGCTTTCAAGTTACGAGATTTCTGCAAGGAAAGTCCTTGACAAGTTAGGCGTGGAATTGGTTGAGATGCCCACGTTTAACTGTTGTGGATATCCAATGGATGCAATAAACCATGACTTAATGATAACTTTGGCTGCCCGAAACCTCTGCGTAGCGGAACAGCAAAACCTAAACATTTTAACCCTCTGCAATGGCTGTTTCTGCAGTTTAAATGAAACAAACAAGATGCTGAAAGAAGACAAGAAACTTAGGGAAGAAGTGAACGCTTATTTAAAGGAGATAGGCATGGAGTTCAAAGGAACAATAGAAGTGAAACACCTCGTCCACGTGCTGGCTGAAGATGTTGGCTTCGAGAAGATAAAAGATGCCGTTAAAAAACCATTAACCAACATTTCCGTAGCCCAACATTCAGGATGCCACCTTGTTCGCCCAGCAAAATATGTGGGACATGGCGACGACCCCGAAAATCCAACACTGCTTAAAAACTTGATTAGGCTAACTGGTGCAGAATGTTTGGATTATATGGATGAGACTGAATGTTGTGGAAATCCAATAATTGGCGTAAACGAGGAAGTGCCATTTCAGATGGCTAAAGAAAAACTTGACCATGTTAGGGCGGTGAAGGCTCAAGCGTTAATTACGGCTTGTCCCTTCTGTCACATGATGTTTGACATGAACCAACCCCGAATAGAAAGAGCCTTCAACGAAAAGTTTGGCATACCCGTTCTGCATTATCCCCAATTGTTAGGTTTAGCCATGGGCTTTTCACCCGAAGAACTCGGATTAAACGAGCTCAGGGTTAAACCATCCGAACTTTTAAATCAAATTCAAAAAGGAGAAAGTTAAAATGGTTAAAGAAAAATTGAAATTCGCCTTCTATTGGGCTGCAAGCTGCGGAGGCTGCGAAATCGCCGTTCTAGACATAAACGAAAAAATCTTGGATGTTCTACAATTGGCTGACATAGTTTTCTGGCCCGTAGCCATGGACATAAAATACAAAGATGTCGAAAACATGCCAGACAAGTACATAGACGTATGCTTCTTCAATGGCGGAATACGCAACAGCGAGCAAGAACACATGGCTAAACTTCTAAGGCAAAAATCAAAGTTTTTAGTTGCTTATGGTGCTTGCGCTCAACTTGGCGGTATCCCAGGACTGGCAAACATGACCAATAAAGAGGAGATTTTTGAGAAGGTTTACAAGACAACATTTTCAACGGTAAACCCAAATGGAACTGTACCGAAACCAAAAGTAACTGTTAAGGAAGGCGAATTAGACATTCCAGAATTTTACGATACAGTTAGAACACTTGACCAAACAGTAGACGTGGACTATTATGTTCCAGGCTGTCCACCAGCCGTTGAACGCACACTATATGCGTTAGACGTTATAGCAAAGGGCGAATTGCCGCCTAAAGGCTCTGTTCTAGCACCACTCAAATCGGTCTGTGATGAATGCCCAAGAAAGAAAGAAAACAAGAAAATCTCAAAGATATATCGGGTTTATGAAAAAGCACCAGACCCGGAAAGATGCTTGCTTGAACAAGGGATAATCTGCATGGGACCAGCCACTCGAGGCGGATGCGGTGCAAGATGCCTAAAGGCTGATATGCCATGCACTGGATGCGGTGGACCATGTCCGAACGCGCCAGAACAAGGGGCGGCGATGATAAGCGCCTTAGCTTCCATATTAGGGTTGGAGGAAGAGAAAGACAAGTACACTGAGGAGGAAGTTGAAAAACTCATCAGCCAAATAAAGGACCCGATTGGCACGTTTTACATGTATGCTTTGCCCGCCTCAATTCTTAGGAGGAAGGTGATGAGGGAATGAAGAACATAATTATTGACCCAATAACGAGGCTTGAAGGTCACGGGAAAATCTCCATATTTTTAAATGATGCTGGAGAAGTTGAAAATGCTTACTTGCAAATTCCAGAGCTTAGGGGCTTCGAAAGGTTCTGCATTGGAAGAAAAGCGGAGGACATGCCACTTTTAACAAGCAGAATATGCGGAGTCTGCCCAGTAGCCCACCACATGGCAGGAACAAAAACCTTAGATGCAGCATTCAACGTTGAACCACCATCGGCGGCTAAAAAACTCAGGGAACTCATGTACTGCGGCTACTTCATTTACGACCACACATTACACTTCTACTATCTCGGCGGTCCAGACTTCATAGTTGGACCAGACGCTCCTCCAGAAAAAAGGAATATTATAGGCGTTATTGAAAAGGCTGGTTTGGACATTGGCAAAGAGGTCATAAAACATAGGGCTTATGGTCAGAGAATAACGGAAATAATTGGTGGAAAAGCCACGCATCCCGTTTGTGGATTACCAGGCGGAATATCCAAGCCATTAAGCGAAGAGGATAGAAAGGAAATTGAGAATATGGCTTCCTCATCCGTAAACTTTGCAAAGTTTTCGCTGAAGCTTTTCCGTGACATCGTGCTTGGAAATAGCAAGTATGTTGACTTGATTAAGAGCGATGCTTATACGCTGAAGACTTACTATATGGGTTTGGTTGATGAAAACAACAAAGTGAACTTTTACGACGGCAAAATTAGAGTGGTGGACCCAAACGGCAAGGAATTCTTAAAATTCGAAGCAAAAAACTATCTTGACCACATTGCAGAGCATGTTGAAGAATGGACCTACGTTAAATTCCCATACCTAAAGAAAATTGGCTGGAAAGGCTTTGTCGATGGACCAGAAAGCGGAGCATACCGTGTTGGACCCCTTGGAAGGCTTAACGCTGCAGATGGCATGGCAACACCATTAGCGCAAGAAGAGTACGAGTTTATGTATAAAACGCTTGGCGGAAAACCAGTCCATTCGACGCTTGCTTATCATTGGGCTAGATTGATTGAACTGCTTTATGCTTCTGAAAGAGCCTTGGAATTAAGCAGAGACCCAGAAATAACAAGCAAGGATGTGCGCAACAAGCCAGGCGAACCCGGTGAGGGCATAGGGGTTGTTGAAGCGGCTAGGGGAACGCTGATTCATCATTATGTTTTGGATGAGAATGCGCTGATAAAAGATGTGAACTTGATAGTGGCGACCGTCAACAATAGTCCATCCATAAACATGTCTATTCGGAATGCGGCTAAAGGCTTAATTCATGGCGATAAAGTTGACCACGGAATATTGAACATGGTTGAGATGGCTTTTAGGGCTTACGATCCATGTTTTGGATGTGCAACACATTTTGCAGTTGGACAAATGCCATTAACCATTGAAATTTATAATAAGGAAAAGAAACTTCTAAAAACAGTGCAAAGGTAAAACCTTTTGCTTTTCTTTAATGATTGATTTGTTTCGTGGTAGTTTTAGTGTCTAGCGAAAAATATAGTCTTGAAAAGGAATTGAAGACTTGGTTTTCCCATGCTAAGCGAGTGGTTGTGGCTGGCATTGGAAACCCTATTCGCATGGACGATTTTGTAGGGGTCAAAATAGTTCAAAATCTGCGTGGAAGGGTTCCTGAAAAAGTTTACCTAATAGAATGTGAAACCGTTCCTGAAAGTTTTATTCAACAAATTACAGATTTCAACCCTACGCATATTCTCCTAATAGATGCTGCACTTTTAGATTTGAAACCAGGCGATGCAAAGCTTGTACAAACGGGACAGTTGAGAAGTTTTCCTGCGTTTTCTACGCATATGCTTCCATTGCGAATATTTTGCGAGTACTTGACAAAGACAACGGGAGCTAAAATTGCCTTATTGCTTATAGAACCGAAAAATGCTGATTTTGGAGAAGGATTAACGCTTGAGCTTGCAAAGGTAGCGGCAGAAATTGCCGATATTTTAATTCAAATTTTGCAGCGGATTAATTAGAAAAAGGAAGATTATGAAGTTATTGGAGTTACCTTCAGGGCTTCTTGGAAAAGCTTCTTTGTGGCAGCAATCCTCGCCTTCTGGGCTAAAACATCGCTTGTAACCAAGTCTAATGCTTCTTCTGGACACCATTTGACGCATTGAGGTTCACCCTTGTCTTTGCATAAGTCGCAGACAAAAACGACTTTCCTATCTGGGTGTATCATGATTGCTCCATAATCGCATGCTTCGATGCACCATCCGCAGCCATTGCATTTGTCTTCGTCAACCATTATTATGCCTGTTTCCTCAGATTGTGTTAGGGCATCTCTTGGGCATGCGGCGACGCATGGTGGGTCTTCACAAAGTCTGCAGGCTATTGAAACGTTTACTAGCGGGTTTAGTCGTACAACTCTTATTCTTGATTTTAATGGGTTGAAGACTTTTTCTTTCTCAAAAGAGCATATGTACTCGCAAACTTGGCATCCAACACATTTTTCAGGGTCGGCTGTTACAAATTTTCTTTCATGAACTTTAACCATCATTTATTCCTCCATCTTTTTCGTTTTCTCTTCAACAATGTAAATGAGGTCTTCCATACCCAATTCTTTCAGCTTCTCTATTGTTGGCACACCTTCCCTATTCCATCCGCGAGCCATATAATAATCATCCAATAACAGGTCAAGTTCTTCTTGTGAAACGTAGGCTCCTTTTGACGGGCCCTCATCCTGAATTGGCTGGTGCATAACCTTGTAGGGCAATGTGTCATCTTTTCTGCCGAGTCCTTCTCTGACATTGAATAGCCTTGCGACATTGTTTATTCTCTCACCGCTTCGTCTAATCTCTTCTGGCGTAGTTTCAAATCCCGTAACTAACGAGTAAAGTTTAGCCAGGTCTTCAGCTTCTTTGTAGTATGTTCCTCTTGAGAATTTGCAAATGATTAAGGAGTCGATAATGGTGTATATGTCCTCGA